>Ga0068872_10000320_pt1 | contig 40404 bp, 34 predicted proteins | sample NOAtaG_7_FD_66441 | JGI IMG/M metagenome (GOLD analysis project Ga0068872, IMG submission 66441) | Freshwater lake microbial communities from Lake Erie, under a cyanobacterial bloom - NOAA_Erie_Diel1S_2200h metaG | ecosystem: Environmental > Aquatic > Freshwater > Lake | place: USA: Ohio, Lake...
TCTACTGCGTCCTCCAGGGCGAGACGGTTAATCTCAAAACGAACAGGGTTCAGCGCCTCCTTTTGAGCAACCCGCCACAGGATTTCCAAGTTCGCCAAATCTTTAAAGACAAGATGGACTCGGGTCGGGTCCTCTGCGATTGCAAAGAAGCCCCTGCGGACATCGGCGGCATCCACGACATCCAGAGTCTCGGACAACATATGTGGGCGCTCTCCCACGATGCCCGTGAGGTCCCGTCTGAAGCCGTTGACGATTGTGCGGAGCTCCACCAGTTTCGCCCCGAGGTCCCTGAAGATGGAGTCTGTCCTATAGAGGTGCATGGCGTTCTGGATTGGCTGCAGCATGCTCTGAATGAAAGAGAAGCCGAAGAGGGCGAACTGCGCCACGGACTTTGTTGTGAAGAGGCTGGGAATAGGGTCGCCTGGAGACGGAAAAGGGGATGAGAAGTTGCCCGACCAGAGTCCTCTTAAGATGCTGAGATACTGTGACTGGTCTATCGGCAAAGAATAGACGAAGCGCAAAAGGAGATAGGGGAGAATCCAGGCGAGAATTGGGGTCATGATTGTCATGGTGGGAACCACCCAGATTTTGAAGGCCGCGATGATTGCAATTACCCATGGAATTCCATTCAGCGGTTTCAAGTACTCGTTCTGAAAAGAGAGTTGGGCGAGGGCGTCCTCTTCCAGGTCATCTTTCCCTTTTGCTGCGCCCTTTTCAAAAAAGGTGGCAATGTCGGATTCTATTTCGGCAGCGCGCTGGAATCTGGCATCCCAGCTACAGAGTTGAGGGGCCTTCATCCGGAACTCGCGAATTGTCTTTTTGCGAAAAAGGAGGAGGCCTGGTTGTGTATGTGTGGCGGTTGCGAGCTGCTTGTGGATTTCTGGAGAGGACTGCTTCATCTTGCAGCCGAGCCATTCGGACACGTGCTCCAGGTTCGCGTCTTTCACCATTTTGTGTCCGGCCGCTATTGAGGTTTTAAAGTCGTACATGCTCTGATGAGGGCGCAGAGTCAGTCTCTATCCCTTTTTACGAGAATGGGGTCTCGGCGCCCTTGTCCCCTTAGCGGCTCGCCTTGCTAAAATTAACAACTTAAGGTGAAACATGAAGTATACATATAGTATACCAGACTAAAGATGAGTAGCGCAATTATACAGGAAATTCAGTCCATTCTTTCTCAACAGGCCAGGGTTGACAAGCCGCCAGCCCATGTATGCACTGCCATTGCGAACTTGAAAGACTTATGTGAGCTGCAGTCCTCTGCACAGCTGGATTGGCGACGCGGAACAGGGGGGAATGGCGGGTACCAGAATGGCCGAACAGGGGGGCCATCGGGGTCGGCTGGGGGCGGGCGCCCCATGTTTAAAAATGTGAGCTCTGGCAGCCTCGCCTCTGGTTCCTCTAGTGGTCGCAGCTCCCCCTTTTCATCTCCGAGACCTCAGGGCCCCAGCGGCCCTTCTATGCTGCCCTCCAACGGGCACCATCATCACCATGTGCGCTACCAGTCAAGATTCAAGAACTCCAATCAGCCCGTTGAGGATAAGATTCTGAATAATATCATCTTGTCGCAACTCAACAAGTTCAGTGCAAATACATACGAGGATATTCGTGAGTTCCTCTATCAAATTCTCGGCTCTGGAGAGCCTGATTTGGCGGATATGATTCGTCATTTCATGCTTCTCGTGTTCAAGAAGGCTGCTGCAGAAGAGGTCTTCTGCCCTCTGTATGCGAAGCTGCTTGCAGAGATTTCCAGTAGGTACCGCGTCATTCTGGAGGAGATGAAGCGGCTACAGGCGAATTATCTGGAAATCTTTGACGATGTAGAGGAAGTGCCAGAGGGCGGCGAGGCATACGACGACTATGTGAAAAAGAAGAAGGAGCGCATGTATCGCCAGGGATACAGCCAGTTCTTGGCCGAGCTCGCTGGTCTAGAAATTCTGGAGTTGCCCCTTCTGGAGCAGACCTTTCAGAAGCTCTTTGCCCTTATGAAGCGACATGCGGCTGAAAAGGAGAAGAAGGCGCTCATTGAGGAGTATGCGGACTGTCTGGTGAGGATGTCGCGAGTCTTGAAAGGGCGTACCAGTGCATTCGTCTCTGAAGCACGGGCGGCCCTTTGGAAGTGCTCTAAAGATACTCTGGAGGAGCTTTTGGCGAAAAAGGAGAACTACCCGAGCCTGTCTCCAAAGGCGAGGTTCATTCTCATGGACGTGAAAGATAATCTCAGCATTCAGTAAATACAATGGCTAAAACTAGAAAGGCTAGTGGCAAGGGCTTTTCTCTTTTTCAACGCGTCTGGAGCCCTTTTGAGCACCTCTTGATGGCAGGAGAGGAGGGTACACAGCAGGTTGGCAGCACCGCTGGAAAAATCGTGCAGGAGAGTATTGGGGCTGTGCGGAAAGTGGGGTCTAGTGTTGTGAGCCATGCGGATAATGCTGTGCGGAATCTTACACGTGGCAAACGTCAGAGCGGGGGGAAGCGTGGCCGCAAGGCTTCTCGTCGCGCAGCTTCTCGCAAGGCTTCTCGTCGCCACAGGAAGTAACAGGTGAAATAATCTAAGACAAGAGTATAACACAAATGGTCCGTAAGACAAGAAAGAATTCCGGTTTCTCCCTTTTCAAGCGCCTCTGGAGCCCCTTCAGCCATGTCCTGCAGGCTGGAGAGGAGTCCAGCAAGAAGATTGGAAACTCTGCTGGAAGAATCGCACGAGAGGGCCTCGGCGCCGTGCGGAATGTTGGCTCCACTATTGCGCGCCACACCAACGAGGCCGTGAAGAGCCTCACTCGTCGCAAGAAGAAGCAGAGCGGTGGTCGTAAGAAGACATATCGCAAGCGCTGCGGCAGCTGCTAATGCACCCAAGGCCTTTATAAAATTGCACGTCCCGCCGCGCTCCTTGGGGGCTTATAAGGAAACCACCTATTACTTTTTAAGAAGATGCCAGCCAAATTCTCTCCCAGACCGACTGCAACAAAGAAGGACTCTAACGATGCAGGGGCAAAAGCCCCGGATCGCAAGAAGCCGAGCACAAAGCGTCGTGGAGGTGGAGGGCATCATCACGATGACGATGACAGTGTGGACAGCCGCGGAAATCTCCGTGACCTCATTGCATATTCTGAAGATGAGGAAGATATGAGCTCTAGCGACGAGAGTGGCTACAGCGACGAGAGCAGCCTTGAAGATGGAGAAATTTCAGCAACCGCCACCACGCCCAAGCTGAAAGTGCGAAAGCCGCGCAAGGCTGCCCTCAAAGCCCGAAAGCGGATTCAGAAGAAATTGCGCGACAATAGCTACTCGTCCAGCTCAGCGACCTCTTCCGATTTGGTTCCCGTCAGCCGTAAAGAGAAGCAGAAATACCGAATCGTCAGTGAATCTGAAGACGAGTCTGAAGAAGAGGAAACGCCTGTGGTTGTGAAAAAAGGGTTCCGCCCTCGTCGCCGCGCGGCCGCGGAAGAGGAGTCCGAAGAGGAAGAGAAGCCGAAGAGAAGGGTGAAGCACTCGTCCCGCCGTTACGAGGAGTCCGAATCTGAAGAAGATGACACGCCTCTTCCGAGAAAGAGAAAGCATTCGTCTCGCCGTCATGAAGAGACAGAGTCTGAAGAGTCTGAGGAAGAGGAGGAGTCCGAAGAGGAAGAGGAAGAGGACGAAGAAGAGTCCGACGATGATGACAGCGCTCCCTCTGCAGAACGCGCCGGCCTCATCATCAGTTTCGGCGAAGGAGCCCCAGAATACGATGAGCGCATGATTCCCAAGCGCCACAATATGAAAAAAGAGTCCGCCGAAGTGAAACAGTTCGTGAAACTCGTCACAGAGCCGCACCAAGAGGGTGGCATTGACGACCAGATTGACGAGTTCAAACAACTCACCGTTGAAAGGCAGAAGGAGCTCCTGAAGATTCTGGACAAGAAGAGCGGGGCACCAGGCGACCCTACAAGGCAGTCCATGATGTTCAAGATTCTCACTATGAAGCTTCCTCCAGAGACTCACGCGATGATTCTTTCCAAATACAACTCTCTTCAGGGAATGGACCCTGGTAGTGGCGAGTATTTCAAACAGAGGGCGTGGCTGGAGAAAGTGACATCGCTGCCTCTCGGTATCTACAAGGATATTCCTGCGAAGCTGGCAGATGGTACAGAGGTCTGCTCCGCTTTTATGGAGAGAGCGAGGCGCTGCCTCGCCGATTCTATTTATGGACAAGAGGAGGCAAAGATTCAGATTCTCCAGTTCATCGCCAGCAAGATTGCGAATCCTGGTGCACGGGGCCTTTCTCTACTGCTCGCCGGCCCTCCAGGTATTGGCAAAACATCAATTATTAAAAATGGTATCGCGAAAGCACTTGACTGGCCTTTCCAGTTCATCTCCCTCGGCGGAGATTCGGATGCGTCCACCTATGTCGGTCACCAGGTGGTCTACGAAGGAAGCCACTGCGGCAAAATCACGAACTCGCTCGTGGCAGCAAAGTCCATGTCTATGATTCTCATGTTTGACGAGCTGGACAAGATTTCGGCTACTGCAAAGGGTGAAGAAGTGCAGAATCTGCTGGTGCACTTGACGGACCCTGTACAGAACGGCGACTTTGAGGACAAGTACCTCACCGGCATCCCTCTTGACCTCAGCAAGGTGCTCTTCACTTTCTCTGCAAACGACCTCGGGAAGATTGACCGTGTGCTGATGGACCGCATGGTCGTGATTCAGCTCCAGGGTTACAGCGACAAGGACAAGATGGCCATTGCGGACGGTTTCCTGCTGCCGGCGGCACTGCGCGAGGTGAATCTGGAAGAGAAGGTGGCAATTGGAAAGGAGGTCCTGGAGTATATTCTGAAGGAGTATGCAACAGGAGAGGCCGGTGTTCGTGAGCTGAAGAGGTGTATTGAGGCGGTCGTACAGAAGATTAACATGCTGCGCATCTTCAATACGAAGGACTTGCCTTTCCATATTCCTGACTTCCAGTTGCCGTTTGTGGTGAAGAAGTCGCATGTTGACCTCTTTCTCAAGAAGAAGAAGCCCGAGATGGATGTGAGCGTGCAGAGGATGTATATTTAGAGGAGGAGACCTGGGCCTCAGGGGCCTGCGACTGAGCAGCCGCTGTGCCCCATAGCATCGCATCCTGTTTGTCCCTCTCCGCCTGTATCGCCGCCAGCTTCGCCTCTATCTCTTTAGAGGCGGGTGTATCTCCAGCAGCGCGCACACACGGCGTTCCTGTTCCCCAGCGACGAATAGCACAAGCACTCATTTCTTCTTCTTTATAAGAAATAGAAATGGATGCTCTCGTCGCAGACCCTATGGCAATGTACTGGCGCAAAAAGGTCTACATGGCCATGATTGCCATCATCCTATTCGGATGCGTCAATTGGCTCTCTATCGGTGTGACAGGACAGGACCTTGTTCGTCTTGTGCTTCCCCCGCGTTTCGCCCGCATCGCCTATATCATCATCGGCCTCGCTGGCACATTCCTCCTTTTTAGTCGCGATGTCTATCTCCCCTTTCTCGGTGAGACTCTCGTCCCTGGACCCGCTCTAGAGGTCCGTGTCCCACAGAACGCGAATGCACAGGCTACTGTAACCACCTCTCCTGGCGCTAAAGTGCTCTACTGGGCGGCAGAGCCGAACCCTACACAGGGTGCTGGCTCTGAAGACCTCGCCACCTGGGACAAGGCCTATGACGGATATGAAAACTCCGGAGTTGCACTTGCAGACTCTGATGGAAAGGCCATTCTCCGTTTCCGTGGTCCTCCACAGGGCTACAAAGTCCCCATGCGCGGGGCTCTAGAGTCCCACGTCCATTTCCGTGTGACAGACGCCCATGGATTCATGGGCCGCGTCCAGACCCTTTTCCTCTCCACAGGAGCCGTTGAAGGATTCGCAGACCTTTTGTAATAATAAGACCTAAACATATAGACCCTTTTTTCATCAGACCAAATGACCTCTGTTGACAAAATGAGCTACAACGAAATCATGGACACATACGCGAAGCAAATCCAGGCCGTGGAGCTGGATGCCTTTCGCGTCGCTGACACTGCCATCACCTGGGAGGAGTTCCTCGGTCAGCCTGGCAAAGAACACTACAAGTTCCTCTCTTGGGCCGCCAGCAAGTTCAAGGGCCGCTGCATCTTTGATATCGGTACTCATCGCGGTGCCAGTGCCCTTGCTCTCGCCTCTGGGTCCGAGCACAACACTGTCTACTCTTTTGACCTGGAGCACAAGTATCCTCTCCCGAAACCTGCAAATGTGGAGTATTCCACAGACAATCTCATGACGGAAGAGGGGCGCGCCAAATGGGAAGAGAAGCTTCTTGGCTCTGCCTTTATCTTTTTGGACATTGACCCTCACGAGGGGGCACGCGAGTACGAATTCTATCAGTGGCTGAAGAGCAAGGCCTACAAGGGCTTCGTCATCTGTGACGACATCTGGTTTTTCAAGGAGATGCGCGACAATTTCTGGTACAAGATTCCAGGGGCTGAAAAGGTAGATTTGACACGCCTGGGGCACTGGTCTGGCACTGGTATTGTACGGTTTGACTCCAGCACAGAGCTCTGGCCTGCGGCATTGTCAGAGCGCGCGGACAACTGGACAGTAGTGACGGCGTATTTTGACCTCACGAAGATGCCTGACGCCTCCATCTCTATTAAGGCGCGGCCAGCGGAGCATTATCTCGCCTCTGCCCGTGCCACCATGTCTACAGAGCAGAACTTGGTGGTCTTCTGTGAGCCAGAGTCAGTCGCCACACTCCAGGCCATGCGTCCTGCCTGGCTTCTGGAGAAGCACACAAAGTTCGTGCCCATGTCCTTTGAAGACTTCCCTTTGACGCAGTACCGCGCCAAGATTCAGCAGAACCGCCAAGAGAAGCCCTATAACTTTGACGACCGCAACACGGCGTCCTATTATTTGCTCTGTATGGCGCGCTATGCAATGCTGAAGAGGGTGATGGAAGAGAATCCTTTTGGGTCCACGCATTTTGCCTGGCTGAACATTTGCATTGAGCGCATGGGCTGGCGCAATGTGGCTGCTCTGGAGTCCGTGTGGCGTCAGAATAGGGATAAGTTCAGCACCTGCTATATTGACTACCAGCCTGAGCACCTGGTGCGAAACATGCCTGAGTATTTCAAGTGGGGCCGGTGCTCCATGTGCTCAGGATTCTTTACAGGGCGCGCTGACTACTTCAAGCGCTTCTGTGACGCCATTGAGGAGAAATTCATGCTGGCTCTAGAGGCCGGTTATGGTCATGCTGACGAGCAGCTCTTTTCTATGGTGTACTTTGACAATCGCGACATCTTTGAAGTGTATTATGGCGACTATCGTGAGATGGTGACGAACTATGTGGAGCCCGTGGACCGGTCTTTTGAGCCTGTGCGGCTTCTTATTGCGCACTCGGCGGCTGCTGGTGACAATCTGGTGGCCGAGAGGGGATGCGAGGCTCTTTGGAACGGGTGGAAGAAGGGCACAGTGGAGTTCAGTGACAACCAGTTGCGGGAGCTGATGCGGACGTATCGTATCGTGCGGCAGCGGCTGGGGAAAGGCACCGCGTTGCCTTAAAAGATGAGGACAGGAAAGCCCCCGCCAGCCAAAAATATCCCCCTATAATATATAAGATGGAAAGGGGCTTGATGATGGTGCTGCACGCAGCGATTATCGGATTTCTCCTGTATGCCTTCATGGTATTTGGACTTGGACAGCAAGCCATTGTGGCTGAAAACAGGAGTATTTTAATATCCTCCCTCGTTTTGATATATATGATTCTCTTCGGTCACGGAATGCCCTATAGAATGAATAAATATATCTAAGCCGTCCGGTCACCCGAAACACAAAAAAAAGTGTGGCTGTTTCACAGCCCAGCTCTTTTTTGTTGCCACCGCCCCACCTCTCAAGCCGCAATCTCCAAATCGGCCGCCACCCACTCTTTCACATCGTTCTTTTTTGCGAAATATACGATAACCCCACCAGTCACCTCTTTGGACATCATGCTGTTGTCATCACTGTTGTTGTAGAAGTCATAGGTCTGTGCAGCATTTGCAGACACGGCCTTGGGAATCCAGTAGGAGTACAGTATTTCATTAGAGTCCCCATCCTCTGCATGACGCTGATAGTAGAGTGTAAGGTTGGTACCAGAAGCTGTGTAGGCGTGTGTCAAGTCCTCAATATTCTCATCCCCATCGGACCCCATATTACCATACGCACCGAACCTGAAAGGCTTATCATCGGCGACACTGATATCAAACTTAAAAATACCCTCTACAGCCCATCCGTGCCGTATAGTAAACGTGCGACCGAATGCTTCAAAGCTCTGTGTTGTGAAAATCCCATCGTCCTGGTTTTGTGGGTTGATAAGAGGGAAATAGTACTTTCCAGATTCAACATCGTAGATATAGAAATAGCCCCAATCGTCAAACACATCGTTGCCCAAATCGTTCCAATAGGACGCATTGAGTCGGTCGCCAGAGTCCTTGTCTCCTTGCACGATGTTTCCATCAACAAAGTCTGCCATGCCGGGGAAAAATTCGGATTGGTAGATATTAGGGTCAAATTCTTGCGTGTAATCTTCATCGCCCATGTCTTTCGTCACTGTTCCTCCGATAGGGAACCCCCCAGAGGTGTCATTGTCTTTAGAGCGTAGAGTGGGTCCTGTAGGGGGCGCAGGAGGGGGAGCCGGCGTCACGGCGGCAATATACGCAGCCAGCTCCGCTGGCGTTGTGTTCACTGCGCCCTCTTGCACAATAATTCCATAAGAGGGGATATTATTGGGATTCAGTCCACCCAAAAGGCGGCCCTGCTCAATCAGCTCCCTGCGCTGTACAAAGTTCGCGAACACCATGCGATTGCTGAGTGTCTTTGTCTGTGTGGCAAAATCCCTGGCTTTATTTGACATGGTTGGGCGGAGACTTTTAATAGGGCCGTAGAAGTAAAAATTGAAGCCAGTGGGGCCTTATCGGTATAAGTATCCTCTCTTCCTAACACGAACTAGAGTTCTCCCCCCTCCCAAGAAAATGTCCAGCGCCACTCTTCGCGTACGCCACATTCTTGACTCCATGAAGGGGGCCGCCCGCGGCCCCTTTGTGAAGATGCTCCCTCAACAGGTAAAGGATGCTCTGACTTCGGCAGAGCCCTCTTCCTACAAAGGACTCTTCCCCAACGCCCTCCTCTCCAACATACCAGCCGACATGCAACGCTACAGTGTTGTTGGTCTCGTAACAGAATCTCTTGTATTAGGTTCTCAACCTCTTACAATAGATTCTATAGCGGGCGAGCTTCCAAAGTGGAACGTCACCTTTGACGATGCCACGAAAGCGAAGGTCGCACGCAGTAAAACGACCGCGGAATATCTGAAGAAGATTGCTGCCACGCGCGCTGAGATTGCAAAGGAGACCGAGGGCGCCGCCAGCCCTTTGACGCAAGGACACACCCTCTCTCACGAGTGCGTTGAAGGCCACCCAGATGCCCTCTGTGGAAATGCCATTCTAGAAGTCAAGACCTCTTCAAAGGTGGAAAAGGAGATTGACTACTTCCTTCTCCAGCTCTGCAGCTATGTCGCCTTGGCTAGTCCCACCTATACACGAGCCCTGCTCGTTCTCCCTCTGCAGCAAATGGTGCTTGCCTTTGACCTCTCTGGCTGGGAGGCCCGTGCCGCATTCCGCGAGCGCCTTGTGCAAAAGGCGAAAAAGTTGCTAGCAGTTGCTGCATCCGAGCCCCAGGACCCTCTAGCCGCTCTTCAGCTCCAGATTACTGCATCCGCCTTTGCAGCCAGATACAGAATTGGCCACCATGTTTCTAAAATGTCCTCTCTTCTGGAAACGGTGCGCTCCCTACCATCTGGCATTCCATACCAAATCTTCCTCGGAGGCACCAGAGGCACTCGTATCTCTTTAAAGGATGAAGAGGTTGCAGCCTGTGCTCAACACATCGGCAACAATGGAACGGTCCTCTTCATCCACTCTCCCTATATTATCAACCTCTCTGCAACTACTGCTGATGGCTGGAACGTGAAACATCTGGGCGAGATTCTACAACGCGGGGCTGCGCTAGGGGCAAAAGGGGTCGTTGTGCACACTGGAAAGCACACGAGCGACACCTATGAAGCCGGCGTGGAAAAAATGCGGCTGGCCATGACGGCCGCGCTGGAGTACGCGACCCCAGAGTGTCCTCTCTTGCTGGAAACACCAGCAGGACAGGGCACAGAGACTCTACAGAAGGAAGACGAATTCCTGGACTTTGTGGAGTCGTTCCACTCTCCAGCTCTCGCTGTCTGCGTAGACACCTGTCATGTGTTTGCGAATGGGCACGACCCTGCGAAATATACGAAGGCCGCAGCGGACCGAGGGCTCTTGCGCCTGGTCCACTTCAACGATTCGCAGGATTGCTGCGGAAGTTGTAAGGACCGTCACGCTATGATTGGTGCTGGAAAAATAGGAGTAGATAAGCTGAAGGAGATTGCGGAATTCTGTGAGGAGCACGCGGTTCCGATGCTGGTTGAGTAGTGGGGGCTGAGGGCCCCATACTCTCATACCCTTTCCAGAAAGAGCATGTATGTGGAATCTCCATACATGGGCCCTTTTTCACCCATATCCTGTACCCCCTCGTCATCGTAGAAGTAGAATTTCCCGTCGTCGCGGTGTCTAGCCTGTGCTGTATAGTGGCCCCCACGAGAGCTCCCATGATGGTCCACGATACCGCACAGCCTGTATTGTGTAACACCGACCCGCTCTGGGCTCTCTTTAGAGAAGTAGGGAGCAAACTCCAGAAGAGAGTCCTTCAGAGGAGCCACGCGTGTGTGAATTTTGCGCCCGTCGGGCGTGAATCTTTTTAGAACGAGGACAACGGTCTGCGGCAGACGCCAGATACTGTAGAGGCGATGTGCCGTTGTCTTTGCAGCGCAGTTGTCGCACTGGTACTCTTCAATCGTTTCGGACTTGTTCTCTGCGTCCAGGAGGTCCGTAATCTGTGGGGCATCGGCGCCTAGCCCTCCTGCGGGCATACTCACTTTCAAGGAGTTGAAACTCTCCCAGCGATGCGTCACGTTGGAGCATTTTTCACAGACCGTGCGCCAGTGGCCGAGCCCATAGAACATGTCTACGATGGGGCTGTACTCTTTAGAGAACTCGCGCTGCCAGGATTCAAGAGCACCCTGTACGAGGCGCTCTTCAAGGGTCGTGGGGGCGGGGCGGAGAATGCGCATGTCCACCTCTGTCGCAAGAGCCTCGTGCATGGTTTCCAAGAGGAAGAGGAAGAACTCGTGGCTGTCGTGGGGGGCCTTTGTGGCAAGGTGTTCGTACATGGTATCGTGGACAACGGGCGTCACCTTGTTCCAGAAGTCCGCTGGTTTCACACTCTGTCCTTTTTCGCACTGGCGGAGAAGCTGGACCACTTGGGCAAATGTTCGCACAAGGGCCTGTTGGTTCGCCCTTTTCTCTTTCGGCTCCTTTTCAAAGAGAGTGTTATATTTCCCCTCTTCAAGGAGCCAGGAGAGTTTAGTGTGGCGGAAGCATTGTATGGTGGCATTCGCGTAACAGGTGAGGCCCATATTCACGAGTCCACCGCATCCTTTTATGGTTAAGGGCGTGGGCAAAGGCTCTGTTGTTGTTTCCATCTTGTAGTATGAAACGGCGCTGCGCTTTGAATGGCTACTGCGTTGCGTTAAAATTGGAAGATTCAATTTCACGAAGGGGCACATATACAAAAATGAGTGCTGGTGCCCCTCCCTTTACACGCCAGTACGACCAGAGTGTGCTGGATGCACTCCACAACTTCTTTCCAGAAATCCTGTATGGGGACCCGAACCAGTTTCAGACTGTGCCGGCGCTGATTGACTATATTCAGAGTCAGGTGAGAAGGCACTTTGATTTGTACAGCGCGGGACAAAGAGGGCATGTTGGCTCGCCAGTTCCACGAGCGCCCCCACAGAGGCCACGAGTAGTGCCTCCTACACCGCCTGTGCGTATTAGAACACGCTATGTGCCAGCAAATCAGACATATACTACAACTACAATCCCCACGACAACTACAATCCCCGCAATGACGCAATTGATATCTCTGTTTGATGCACTGGAAGCTATAGGACTTCCAAATTATAATAGCACGGCCCTCCCACAGAACTTTATGGAGCCAGTGATAGTCCGCCCAACACACGCTGATATTCACAATAATACCTCTATAGAGACGGTGGACTCTGACGCGGAGGTTTGTGCGATTTGTCAAGATGAGATGCCTGCGGGCTCGGAGGCGAGGGCTCTAAATGCATGTGACCACAGGTTTCATATCAATTGCATTGACACGTGGTTTCAGAGGAATGTGCACTGTCCCATTTGCAGAAACGATATTCGTCAAAGGACGGCTGGCGCTCCCGCGGCAGACACAGGAGGAACAACTTCATAAAAAAGAGTAAGCGAATACGGTCTACCAGACCGACTCGTTTATTTTTTTATTTTTATAAGGCTAGTAGCCACAAAGACCTTTACCCCTTACAATGAAATCATAGCCAGATCATTTGGCAGCGACTCCAGCTTGATACCGAAGTACGCCTCAATCTCCTCCATGGCCCGCGTCTCATCTTGGCAAATCAAATTAATGGTAACACCCTTGCGCCCATATCGGCCTGCACGGCCAATACGGTGAATGTAGTTCTCCTTTTGAGTAGGCAGCTCATAGTTAATCACCAGAGACACCTGCTGTACATCAATGCCACGCGCCAGCAAATCCGTGCTAATCAGCACACGCACATTGCCATTTCGGAAGTCGCGCATACGCTTACGGCGCTCCTCCACATCCATTTCTCCATGAATGAAGCTGAGAGGGAAGCCCTGTGTGGCCATCTTTTCAGCCAGCCACTCTGCCCTCTGGCGCTTGTTGCAATAAATGAGCGCCTGATTGATATTGAGTTGCTGGTACAAGTCACACAGAGTATCATACTTCCAGTCCTCTCTCTGCAGAGCCACATAGAACTGGCGAATACCCTCTAGAGGCACTGCATCTGGGCTAATAAGGATGCGCACGGGATTCCGCAAGAGCTGGTTGGCGACCTCTACGACCTCTGCGGACATCGTAGCAGAGAAGAGGGCAACCTGGGTCTCTTTGGGGAAACCCTGGTCCAGAATACATGTCACCTGTTCCTTGAAGCGGTCCTCCAACATCTGGTCTGCCTCGTCCATAATAAGAACGCGAATCTGGTCCCTGTGGAGAACCTTGCGATTCATAAGGTCAAAGATGCGTCCAGGAGTGCCAATCAAGAACTGGCAACCTCGCTCAATAGCGCGAATGTCGTCACGAAGAGGGGGTCCACCAGTGGCACAGTATACGGTAATACCCATGAAATTGCTAATTGCACGCACTACAGTTTCAATCTGCTGGGCAAGCTCTCTGACGGGCACGAGCACGAGCACTTGCACTTTCTTAATAGCGGGGTCAACTCTACAGAGGGAGCCGATAGTAAAAGTGCCAGTCTTTCCGGTACCTGACTGGGCCTGGCCTAGAATGTCGCGCCCCTCTTTGATGGGAACGATACCCTTTTGCTGAATGGCAGAGGGCTTCTCAAAACCATAGGAGTACACACCGCGCAAAAGGGTGTCTGGGAGCTCCATATCGTCAAAGTTGGTGTATATCTTCACCTCCTCTTCAGAGAAGGTGGGGGCCTCGGTGCCCACCGCATCTTCAGATGCGATAGGGGCGGGCGCGGGAAAAACGGACTCAACAGCGGAAGACATTTCTAGTATTAGAATTTAAAAAGTCCATAGGCCCCCTCAATTTTTTGAAGCCGCCGGCAGGCGGCGACTTGAAGCGGGCTAACGCCACTTGAAGCCGCCGGCAGGCGGCGACCCCCTCCTCCTAAAATTAAACCTAAATATCCATTCCCTCATCACTTAATAGGAAGAAAAATGGCGAACGAATACGATGCAAATGCTGCAAATGCTGCAAATGCTCCAGTGGACGACGGCGATGACTATGAAGAGGAGCTGGATGCTGACTTGGACGACGGCGATGCGGAAGGGATAGCAGAGGCAGCAGCCGATGCTCTAAGGACAAGTGCAGAGGAATCAGTGAATACCTTGTATAAGCATCACCCAGAGACGCTGCTGGACTATGAAGAGAGTATATTGCCAAAGGTCCCTCTACAGACCGCACCACCTCTTCAGAGTGGCGACAAAGGCATAGACGAGGCCCACATGAGCCCACCTTTCTTGACTACCTATGAGCGCACGAAGATTCTGGGTACTCGGGCGAATCAGATTGCAGAGGGTGCGCGGCCTTTTGTGACGGTCCCAGAGCATATTATAGAGCCTCTAGAGATTGCGCGTCTTGAGCTAGAGCAGCGGCGCCTTCCTTTCATTATTAAGAGGCCGATGCCCGATGGCAGCTTTGAATACTGGCGCCTGTCGGATTTGATGATTCTTTAAAGGCGGCGCGTGGCCGCGCATAGGGTGCGACTATTTTTTTCCTGAAGTTTCGCTGCGGGCCGAAGGCGAATCCTTAACATCGGGGATTTGCTCTTTTTTCTCTTGTGTTCGGATGGAATCGGAATACGCTCTTCTTCCTATGATTTGTTTGCGTATCTTGAACAGCACCATCCTTTTTTCCACGAGAGGGGAAAACATTTGGAGGGATTTATTCATGGCCGCGCCGCCGTCTCTACATTGGAAGAAGAATTAGCCGCAGCTACCGCTTGGGGCCGCACGGTCTCCATAATACTGCGTGTGAATTCCGCGGTCATCGGATTCGGGTCCCGTGTGTTCTCCCAGCTGCATATTTGATACACATCGTTGTCGGTGAAATAATAGAGGAACTTGTTCTCCAGCGTCTTCATGAGCCAGTAGCCGCAGTTCTGCAGGTGTCCTGCGGCCAGACAGGTGGGGAGATGCACATCAGGGTGTTCGCTCCAGTTCACAAGAAGAATGCATGGTCTGAAACCGGCGTCCAGCACTGCCTGGATAATACCCCTTTCCAGACCTGGTGCGCAGCCAACAGTATCAATCTTCAGAATATCCACGCGCACATCCTCCTGTTTGATTTTCATGCCGCTCGCCACACTCTGAAGAAGGGTCTGCACAGGCACTGTCTTCATAGGGGTGGCTGCATCAATCTGCAGCTCTCCTTTTGTCCACCAGGGAAGTGCTTCCTGAATACGAATGTTCTTCGGAAGGACCCATTTCGTCTCTACACCCACAGTGAACGCTGTAGCGGCGCAGCCACTGGCATCCCTCTTTCTCTCTTTTAAGATGCCGGTCACCTCTTCCCATTTGGCCTTCTCCTCTTGGCTCAGTGCAACTGCATGAAGAGGGCACCCAAGGCTTTCTGCGAGGTCCATGTCTGCGAGTGCAGAGGACGATGTCCCCACAGATAAAAAAACGGTCCGGATTCCTTTAGAGGCGAACATGTCCCAGACCTTTTCAATCATAGGAAACTCTGCAGTGGACCCCTTTCCAAGTATGCTGAACTCCACCTTTGGCTTTGCAGCTACAGCAGCTCCGGGATTTTCCATTCCTATCTCTGTCAGCCACCCATATTATTGCCTCCAGTGCTTTCCGCAGTTAACGCATGTGATAAAGATTGTCATGGGTTCATCCGCAGACCTCGTCTGCATCTCATAATAGGTGCACTCCCTCTTCCAGCAGCGCGTACACAAGAATCTGTCGGTAGCCATCGCGCGGTTTCCTTCCAGCTGTCGCTTCTCCTGCAGCTGCTGCTGAATAAAGTGGTCTTTCCAGTGGCTCTCAAACAGCTGGTAGGAGTCCATGCTGCAAATATCTGCAAAGGTGACTAGACCATCCTTGTATCGCTGAAAGAGCTCCGTATTCTTCACATAGGAGTTGGGATGAAAGTTGACTGCAATCATCTTTGCTATCATAGTGTACAATTCAATGAAAGGAGGGTGGGCCCATGATTTGCCGACATGGCGCTCCTCTGCTTTTCTAATGGTGGCGTTATAGATACACCTTTCCAGCTGGGCAATTTCATTCGCACTAATGAGCTCTTTAAAGAGTGTAGTGAGTGTGCCGAGGACCCTTTTGCGAAGAGGTTCTGCAGGCGCGACCGCATCTTCCCATTCCTCTCGCAGCTGCTCAGAGGCCGGCACATGCAAATAGGCGGAATAGGCGGCTCCTGCAGCCTCAGCCGCGGCAGCAGCCGTAATAGGCCTTCTCGCTTTCTTGGACGCCCCCTTCACGGCAGCGCTCCCAGATTTCAGCATCTTTTTACTGGGAGACACAGGGGCGTCCTCGTCGTCCGCTTCTACAGCCTCCTCTTCCTCTTCATCCTCTTCTTCCTCTTCCTCTTCCTCATCAGCCTCAGCCTCTTCCTCTGCAGCCTCTTCTAGCTCCTCTTCGTCCTCTTCCTCCTCATCCTCATCCAAATCTTCAAAGCCTCCAAATGCCTTCGTATAGAATGTCTCATAGTCTGCGGATTTTATACTCACAGGATGTGTCCACTCGTTTTCAGAAAGGGCGGCAGTCATGATGATGTCTCCAAAGGCGAGAGTTGTGTCATACGGAGGAGGGAGTTCATGCTTGTTTTCAGTGCCGGCTTTCCCTTTCAAGAATCCAAAGAGGTAGAGAGTAAGCGACTTGTATTTATAGCTGCCAATGATTTCAAGGCCATCCTTCTTTTTCACGAGGGCCTGTAATGCGGAGAGGGAGATGGTTCCACTCGCGAGTGTCTTCAGATTGACCTCTTTGACTTCAGCCTTTTGAGTAAGTAGGAGCACACTTACAGAGGGCGCGGCGGCAGCAACGGCCGATTTCACTATTGTGTTTTCGGCTGCGGCTGGCGCAGTAGCCTGGCCCTTTTTTTGAGACTTGGCGCGTTCCATTTTCTATTGATATGGTTCGCACTGGGGCTTTTGGTGGTTTAATTTTTCTAAGGCCCTCGCAGCCCTAGAGGGCTAAACATATGCAACAAAGAATGGAATAAGGGTACTTCATAGGAAAAATGATATTTGACTGTATATGGAAAAGGGGTACAGCTGAAGCGCCAAAGGGTGAGGGGCAAACTACTTCATCACATATTACGATATATGATGGAGGAGAGTATGTAGGCTATCTCTTTGGAGATGAATGGAAATCTTATCGTGTCCTCAGTCGCAAAAGAGTGGGTGAGGAGGTACATGAGGAGCTTGAGCTGATGCCACAGGACTGGGTGCCCTTTGAAGTCGTATCAGCTGACTCATACCCTGTATTTTCTTTTCAGGTTGCTCTTACTTTTCAGTGGGCGTTTCAGATTCCTGGCTGGGTGGTTGAGTTTCGGAAATCTCACCGGGAACAGGAGCGACAGGGACCTCCACGGGAGTCTCAACGGGAGTCTCGGCCTCCGCAGGAGCGGCAACGGCCACAGGGGCCTCCACGGGGGCCTCCACAGGGGCCTCCACGGGGGCCTCCACGGGGGCCTCCGCAACGGCCACGGGAGCGGCCTCCACAACAGTCGCCACAGCAACCAAGGCCTCCCGAACAACAACCTCCTTTTTCGGAACAAGGGTCGCGACAACCCGTAGGACAGCACTCAAAAAAGGGAGGCAGGCCACCCATGTTGAGGGCTTCTTCAGCTGAATCTTATTCTTCGCAACAGCAACCACGGCATCCAATGCAGCACTCGCAGCGAGTAGCAGCTGGCTCTCAAACGCCACCTTCTCCGCATCAGTGGCTTCCGCTAGTCCAGGCAGCGACCCAACTCCCCCCGCTGCTGCCAAACCCTTCTTCAAAGTCATCATCACAAGCTCCTTCTTCTCCTTGCCTGAAAGAAGGCCAAACCTCTCCAGTTTCACAGCAACATCTACGGCAATCTGGACAATCTCAGCGGCGTCCAAAACCCCGTCAGTCTTTGCAGCAATAAAACGCGCCTGGGTCGTCTCCACGATGGATTCTATTTTACCACTCATTGTTTGCTTCTTCTCTAGTTCTACAAAAGGAAACATTTGCAGCAAAATATACGAGAATTTCTGCCTCAATTCATTTTCCTCAGTAGCACCAGATGTTTACCACACTCTTTACTGCATTGGCTGTAGCAGCCATCCTCTTTATAGGATATCTGCTACTGAAGCCGTATCTCCCATTTACAAAACGGAGCTGCAAAGCTGCGAGTGCAGTCCCGCCACCTGTCCAGGAGACATTTCAAGCTCCCCAGCCCCCGAAACCTACGAAGGTGAATACACCGGCGCCGCCGACACCTGCTCCCGCGCCTCTTATTAGCCAAGACGCCCCTTTACAGGAGAGGGAGGTCTCTCCAGGAGGGCCTTCTGCACCGAATGCGGCCCCTCCTGCAGGCACGAGGCCAACACTTTCTCCGGAGGTGAAGCCAACGGACCCCTATGAAGATGGAAATATGGAAGCCCCTATACATGATTCAATGCGGTATCCCGAGCTGTCTTTTGGGCCTGGCGTTGACAATACAGGCATGAACCAGCTCGCACTTTCTGGAGTAGGGAACGCGAAAGCCAGTGCCTCAGAGTCCCCCTTCTCTCCAGAGTTTGCTCAAAATGGCGCGAACTTTATGGGAGATGTAGGGGCGAATGACTTGACACACGATTCCACGTATGCATTTGCATAAGCGAAGCGGCTCGCATAAGCGAAGCGGCTCGCATAAGCGAAGCGGCCGGTTCGCCTAAAGCTCCGCGCCCAATTATATATAGACAACTTAGCGTCTTTAAAGAAATATGGACACACAAGGCCTATCAGAAGGTAGTCTTCGCAACAGCCACCGTGAAACTCACGCAATTCGGCGAAAGCCAGCACCAGCATCATTCCAGAAGCTTGCATGCAATCTCGTGGAATCATGCTATGATGATATCGTTATTCGTCAGCGCCTAGATACTGAAAGAATGGAGAATACTCTCAAGAGGGGGGAGTTCTACGTTCTTGAAAACGAGGGGCGTGCTGAACCCGGATTTCTCGTCTTTTTGCACGGGAAGTCTCCCGTCTATGTCCAGTATAAAAAGGGGCGGCCACCGACAGCCTCTACATTGCGTATGCGCGTCTCCAGCACAGTGGCAGAAGGAGGAGGGAGTGTACTCGTGGCGACTTTGGATGATGTGCTACACACACTGCGTTTAGAGGACGTGTGGATGTGGAGAGGGGCACCCATTTATAAAACAGAGGGCTACACTGCGCGTCGTGAAAGGCTGAAGGAGTTTGCCCAAAGGCACTGGGTTCCTGATGCCCGCCTTCTTGGGGGCATTTTCACAAAAGTGGCGCATCCAATGTCCTTGGAGGAGTTCTCTTTAAAGGGTGTGAGTGGGGCATGTAGTAGTCTGGAATTTGTGCCAGAGCAAGGGGGCAGGCGACGCATGGTCTTCTTTTTAGAGGAGATGGTGAAGGCCGCCACGGGCCCCGCAGGACTCAAGCAGGACCGCAAGAATGAAACTGTACAGAGAGTGGAGACCCATACAGTAGCGTCAGCAGCCCCATCCCCACAGCTGCAGCGCAGAGCAAAGGCAGTCCCAGTAGACAAAATGCCCGATGTCTACGACCTCTTTGACGATGCAGGCTTCCCTATTAGCAGGGCCTCCGTACAACAATTTAGCCTCAGTCAAGCTCTCAGAGCCGCCATTCAAAAAGAGCCCTCTGGTGTATGGGTTCTCTGTACGTGGCGCCAGGAGTTCGGCGGCTATGAAATCACGAGGCAGGCCTAAGAAGGGCTCCAGCCTCTCCCCCTTATTTTATGGGAACACCTAATAGAAAGATGGCACGCCATAGTCGTCGTAGAAGGTCTCATACACGCAGAGCGCACAGAGGTGGCGGTGCAGGCCAGGGCGGATACACAATAGGTGGACCTATCACGCCAGGCTTCCCTATCGGAAACACTGCGGAAATCATCCCTCGTCAGTCCTGCCTCGCCGAGGTGCGTCCTGGCACTATTTCGTTCCCTACAACGGGTCTCGGCCTTCCCGGTATGTCTGGCGGGGCCAGGAGGCGCTACCGTCGCAGCCGCACACAAAAGGGAGGCCGTTACACCTTTGACCTGTCACAGCAGATTGCCCCTGCAGCCCCCTGGGCCGGCGGCATTCCTCAGGTAGTTCGCATCCCTTGTGAAGGAAGCACATCGAATCCTCTGAACCCTGGACCTCACACGCCTAGCACGCAACCACCCATGCGGGGCGGCGCAGGTGCCCTCAGTCTAGGCTCACCATCCTATTATGCCCCCACTGCAGGCTACACAAACAGCCCCAGCAGCTGGGTCGGCTCCACGGGCGCCCCTTCTCTTCTCCAGATCCCCTATGATGCACGCGCCATGAACCCGGCCTGTATCAAGACAGGTGGCGGAAAGAGGAAGCGCAGAAATATGACACGCCGTCGTCGCAGCTAAGCATGTAGCATGCTCTAAAAATACAATAAACATATTACATGCTTGTACTATGTTTGTTCTATACGGGGTCTAAGGCGCATATATAAAGGAGATGTAATTAGAGTGTTTTGCTATAATGAATGCAACAGGAACCCCCTTTGATGAGTATATGAAAACATCCAGGCTCGTGCAAATGTCTAGTGAGGAGCTGGACCAACTTGAATCTACTATTATGGCCGTCGTAGATACCGATAATTCTACAATGAGCGGTCTGAATGGTGAAAAAAGTCTGTATGAGACCCTTATTGCGAACTCGGTTTCAACAATAACGGCTCTTGAGGACCAGAAACATTTCGTAGATATTCAACTATCTGGATATATTCAAGATAGAAACGACCTATATACACAAAGCACCCTTGTAAATGATGAAATTATCGGTACTATCCAGGCCATCCAGTATCAATCTACCATTCTCTATGAGTCAATCAGCAGCCTTTTTGGTTTGTCAAATGAGAATCAGTACTACAGACAATATTTGGCAGATTCCGAGGCATCTTTTATCCAAAGCACCCTCTATTATTCCAGTTTGGTCCAACAGTATATGGAAGCTGAGTATCTGTACGAACAGACTTTCAACAGAATGTCCTCTATTCGCCATACATACGAGTCTACTCTGGCAGCAAGCGAGGGCCTCTCTAATGCATATGCGACCAGTGCTGCACAACTCGCAGCCAGCGAGGCCGCGCTAAAGGATTATGAGGAGACGTATGCGACAACTCTAAGTGACTTGGCGACAGCCTATAAGCTGCGTGGAGAGTATGCCGAACAGCACCAAAGCACTGTCGCAGGTATTACAGTCCTTTCTTCATTGTATGAGAGCGCCGTTGCCACTCTTCAGCTCGCGGAGTATGTAAAGCAGCAAAAGGATGCAACAGATGCATACAATGATGCATTAGAAGTTGCAGGACTCGCGAATGCAGAGTATGAGAAGAATGCAAACGCCGCAAATCTTGCAGCCGCACAGATTGGAAATTCTCAGATTCAGGAACTGCGTAAGAAAAAGGAGACAATAGACGACCTCGTACAACAATACAGCGCACAAGTAGACCAGCAAATAGGAGTAAACTATGAGGCCGAAGTAAAGGTAATTGATGAGCAAATCAAGATACAACTTGAAAATATTAGCACCTTCAAATCGCAAAAAGTGCTCGCATATAAGAGCCGAGATGCCCAATCGTCTCTTATGGAGGCCGCTCTGCAAGATGTGCGTGATGCTATTGGCCTCTCCACACTTTACACGGAGCAATATACTTCCACTCTTGTAGCAGTTGGAATTCTTGAAGGGTTTCGCGATGACAAAATAAGATCTGCGGTCCAAGATGAGGCCACGCTATTTGCCCTGTCCCCTATCATTAGCTCTCTCCAGTTAGAGGTTGATGATTATAGGAGCACTCTAACATATTGGACCAATATGTCAACCTTTCACGCGGAACAGCTGGATATCGCCACTAGCAGCTTTATAGCATATGCGGCTGAATATGAGAGTACAAATACAGGGATTATCGCGATGGATGTTGAAAGAGCCCAGCTTGACAAGACAATCAAAGAAATGGAGCGCAATATCAAATATTATTCTTCTATTGAGCGTAAGGAGTCTATCCGGTCAAACTACTATGAAAACGCGGCCATGAAAGACTATAATACTATTGAATTCGGCTGCCAAAAATACAGGGAGACATTTATTCGCGAAAAGAAGATGCAGGTGCAGACCGAATATGAAGGTCTTGTTTTTGAAGAAGTGCAGCGCGTTTCTACTCTCATAGGCACGAATCCTGCAGCACCGGCCTCGGAACGAGCAGTAAACTATGAAAGAGCGGACATCAAAGAAAAAGAGGGCGCGTTCCAAAAGCTGACGGACTCTCTGGGAGAGTTCATTACTCTAGAGGATGTAGTGAATACGCAGAACACGAATATTGGGGAGCTTGTTGATATACTCCAGAAGAAACTAGACATACAGATTCAAATGGATGCGCAGGCCCTGGCAGCAGAGGCTGAGCCGATGAACCAGCAGCTGCAGGAAGCCTATCTCTCTTCTATAACTGGAATGAGTAACTTGGACACCACTATAGCGGCGAAAAAGACAGTAATAGAGACTGGAAAGGGGGTGCTTGATACACAGCGAGCCACCATTTTGACCACCTATTCTAATATATTTACACCGGCTGAAGTGTCAAAACAAGAGGATACAATCAGCAGCATCCTTATTGAGGCTTCAAAGGTGACAGCAGCAGCTACGGCAGCTACGGCAATCTAATCATCCATAATGAGACACTCGTTCTTGTTGGGAGCCGCGGCAGCGGCAGCAGAAGGCTCCGCCGCAGGAGCCTTTGGACCCTTTAACGCTGTACCGGTGGTGGCCCCGTGAGCCCAGCGCTCTATCTTATAATGACAGCGCCTGTAATATGCCAGTCTCTTATACCATTGTCCTTGATACATACTATGGTCATCAACAATGTCTACAATGACCGGCTGCACTTGCCGTTGCTCTGGACGAATGCGCAGAATTCTTCCTGTGCTCTGCTCCACATTTTTCCGTGGACTCGCGAGAATCACCGCGTTCAGAGTTTTAATGTTCATCGCCTCACTCGCCATCGCATACGATGCCAGCAGCACTCTTGCAGCAGCCGCCCCCTCTTCGCGCACATTCTCTTTCATACCACCCACATAGTACGAAATTGTCACATCAGGCTCAACAGCTTTTAGCTTCTCCTCTATACAGTTCAAGTGCCCAATGCGCTCAGAGAGCACCAGCACCTTTCTAATAGGGCTCTCTGCACACAAGAGGCGAATCCAGCGGACAATCTCATTGTTCCTGTCTTCGCACCCCAGAATATTCGTGAGTAACCGAGGCATAACCACCTCATCTCTATAGTCTTTCGGCACATCGTGATAGACGGGGTCTGTCGTCTTTATCCACACAGACTTCACTTCCACTGTCGGGTCCGGTTCACGCGTCTTTTCCCAATAGACAGGGTCGCCCAAGAACCAGAGAAAGACTTTGGTGAGCCCGTCCTCGCGTGTGGGTGTGGCCGAGAGACCTAGCATACACTTTGTCTGCACGATTTGGAGAACACGGGAGAAGTACTGCGCCCCAAGATGATGGCATTCGTCAAAGATTGTGAACCCGAACCCCGCGAATTCGCTGCTTGAAAAGTCGCGCTTCACGAGAGTCTGAATCATTGCAATACAGCAGTCGTATTCCACCACTTGTGCTTCCTCTTTCACTTTGATGTTCGCCTCCGTGAGCCGCTGAATGAGCTCCTCTTTCGTCCCCCCTATTTTTAGTCCGGCCTCTCGCGCCATCTGTTTCAACTCAGGAAGAGTCGGCTCCTTGGACTCAATCACCTCGCTAGAGGTCTGCTTCACATCCTCTTGAATGATTCCAATACGAAGGCCAGGCATCAGAGCCTGCATTTCGCCCTTCCACTGGTTCATCAAGAATTCCTTGTCTACGACCACGAGAAAGCGGCGGCCGAGCCTTGCTGCAATGGCGAGTGCCATGAATGTCTTTCCTTTTCCACATGGCACACAAATGAGGCCATTCGCCCCGGCACCAATAAATGTGCTAATGATATTTTCCTGGTACTCATAGGGGTTCCCGCGAAAGTCCGCAGCTACGGCAGAGAGCGGTGTGCCCTCTGGAACTGTAGAGGCCTCCGCGATTCCAAAGGTCTGTTGCCCCCAATTGCGGGGGACATACCATCTCTGTGGTGACTCACGATATAGTTTGAAGCTGGCGTTCGCAATCGCAGCCTTGCTTGTAAACTTCGTGTTCATTTTGGGGGTAACGAAGAGTTCCGTCTGCAGTCGCTTCGTCTGCTCTTCCGTGAGAGCGGATTTGCGAATGGCGTACCCCTTTGGAGTGAGCACGAAGTTCTTATCTTCCAGCGACATTTTTGATTGTTTGTATTGCAGGGAAACACATAGTGCTGAGTCCAATTTTACTGGGGAGGGCTGCGCTAAAGGGAGCTAGCTCTTCTTTTAAAGCCGCAATAAATAGTAAATGAAGGTTTCCCCTACACTGGCATTTCTTCTGAGTGCATGTGCCGTGTTTCTGGCGGCCCCCTATCTCCCAACTGCTCTCCTCAACCTCATGGTTGGAAATTATATCGGGACGGCTGCACTCATGATTGCGACCCTCTTTGTTCTCCGCAAGAACATTGTACTGGGTATTGCGCTCTTCTTGGCAGTTGCTGCCCTCTTTTTGGAACACAGACGCAGGCTTGTGATGAAGGCACAGATAGCCATGGAGATGCCGCCGCATTCTAAGCCGGCATCTGTAGAGGCACTGGATACGCCTGCGCCGCCTATCGTAAAAGGGGAAGTGCATCCTGCGAGGGAAGAGGCCAGCTTTGAAGACCATGGGTTTGAGCCAGCACAAGAGACCGGCTCTAATTCCTTCTCTAAAGTGGACGAGAGCATAAATGAGAAACACCCTCTGGAGACGGTACCACCGCGCCCAGAGGAAGTAGCTGAGACAATGCAAGACAGGGGGTTCGCGAAGCCCTTTGATGCCACGGACAAGTTTCATGCATGAAGTGCATTAACCTTTTAATAAAAAGAAGGAGAGTAGGAATCCACTGGCGAAAACGAAAATCGCGCCGAGAATGAATCCCGCTACTTTCCAGCCGCTGATGCCCGCAGGAGGAGTGGCTGCAGCACCAGAGGCAAGGCCAGGAACAATCGTGGCCGCCGCAGCAGCTGTGGCCGTTCCCGCTTCACCTTTAAAGTATGAAAAGAGCGCATAGACTACAAGCATCAACATGATACCAACAAATCCGACTCCCACGATTCTGCTAACCCATACTTCAGCACTACCAGGCCCTGCCATTAGAGCGGATTCCGCACCCGCTGTAATGACCTCGCCCCTTTCATTCAGGACTTGCTTCAAAGTCTTTTCTGGGTCCAACAAAAGGCCCTTGTCCAAATCCACCTGTACGCTGTTCCCGTCGGCCCCTACATAGACATCGGGGTCAAAGGGCACACACTTATAGGCGTCTGTTGGGTCTGTTCTGATGGCGACATTAGTGTCTCTATACAGTGTCTTCTTCCTAAGGGGCACCCTTTCCACAATCATAACCGTCCTGGTTGTCATGAGTTTCGCATTATCAAAATCAGCGCTCGTTGCAGACGACCTTACACTGTCAAAGGTAAATAAAAACGGGTGGTCAGTAGCAGGAAAATCCGCATTATTGCTTCCGCTAGTGGACCAGAGTTGACGAAGTGCTGCAAGAAGCGTCTTATTCACTTCCACGCCCTCTACCGCAATAAAAACGAGAATGTTCGTTGAAGAGGCCTGGCCAGAATAGCCGTCTATGCATGTGGCATAAGAGACAAAAAGGCTGTCCTCCTTTTGAGGAAAGGCGTCGTATAGACTAAAGCTGGCACTGAATCCTGGCTCGGCGATGCCTCGCAAATAGTTGGGACTCGGCCCGCCCTCAATCTCAACAAGAGGAATCACGAAAAAGATGTAGGGGTTGGGAGCACTCTGATTCGTCGTTTTGTAATAGACAATGAGGTCATCCCTGTTCAAATCCCTATTCTTAATCAGCCAGTCTTTATGAGATGCCTTTGACAAGTAGACTGCGTGAAGATTGTATGTTATGTAGTTATATGTAAGTGTGCTGCTATCTGGGCTGAATTCTGCTTTTTCTGCGTCAAAAATGAGAGCCCTCTCTCCTGCTACTTTATTTTGTGTAAAGCGTGGTGGAATGGTTTTCGGGTCCCATGCGAATTCTATAAGCACATCTTGCATAATGTCTTCCTTTTCGTATAAAGATAGAGAGGCATTCACTCCAGCCAGGTTCACTGGAAAGGAGCGATAACCGGATGAGGAACATGTTGTTTGTGGTACAGTAGGCTCCAGGCGTTTTTGATTCTCTGGCTCTGGCACTGGTTCTTCCTGGGGCGGCTCTGCCGCCTGGAATGCTTCTATATATTTCATGACCATATGGCACCTCCCTTCTAGAGTATTCCAGGAACATAAGTCGGCCCATCAAACCGATAAATAGTGGCTACCCCCTTTTGATTCGTCGCCGCTAGCCGAACCGATTCACCGTCAAAGAGTTCATCACAGCCGACATCGTCCTGGCAATCACGGCGCTTGTACTGAATAGGGAGCTGTACTGGGTTGTATGTGTCTGTCCGGGTATAGTACTGAAATCTGTCGGACCTGGATGCTGTGCGACGGCCATAGAGGGGTAGAACGCCACCATCCTCCAGTTTAATCACGCCCATGGACTGGTAAGACTCTGGAAGGCCTCGTGTCGGGATTCGCGGGAGTTTTCCATAGATGTCTCCTTGTGTCGGAATTTCAGGCTCCGTGGCCCAGTGGCGCTCTGGTTTAGGTGCCCTCGTGTATCTGTCATCTCCTTGGGCCGCTGCGATTTGAATAGAGATGGGCTGTTGTGGAGGAGGGGCTGCGACGGCAGCAGGGGCTGCCGCTGTGAGCACTTGCCCCATGCCCTTTTGAGTGACGAAGAAATATGCGACGAGAGCCACGGCGGCCACGAAAAAGAGCACGACGCCTGGTGTGATACAAAAGACGCCTGGCGGACATTTACCCGCACGTATAGCCATCCTTTTTCTACTATCTAGACCGTCGCTTATAAGAGGGGAGGGGCCGCTCCTCCCTTCAGACAAGTATAAAAAGACACATTTTAATGTAAACATTGTCTTTTTATATGTATATGTTTGTGCTAAAGGCTCTTTAAAAAGCCGCTGCGGCAGTCCCCACACTCGCCATCTCATTCGCAGGCACTTCAGGGTCGGGCAAGTCAGTTCCCTTTGAAATGAGAGCAGCCTCTACACTCTCATAGTCCTCTCCATCCTGCAGATAGGGGTTCTCCTTGGGACCCTTGTCCTGGCTCCCTTTCGGGGCAGGCACGAAGCCCTCCGCAGGAGGATTGATAATTACCCGCGCCTTTGCAGAAGCGGGAATGCTTGCACCAGGCTGTGCGTCATAGGTGAGCTCCTGGGCGGGATTCAGCTGCACATTGTCAAGAATGTCCGGTGACTCCAGGACACCAGTTATCCTATCCACCTTGGGTTGCAAAGGTCCGCTCTGCTGGTTCACCCGTATGCGCGCCTGCACATCCTCTGCAGTCCGCTGCTGGAACCCCTCCTCATATGCCCTGCGTATTGCCATCTTTTCCATTGTCACGCCCCCCTTTCCCATTCTCAAGAAGGCTCCGAGGACAATGGCAGTGGCGAGACCGAATGCGACCACTTTCGTAGTCATGTAGACGAGAGAGGCAAGGACAGCAACGAGCACGAATGCGTTCATGGGCATGCCCCACAGAACATAAATGGCAACAAGAGTCAGGGTCGCATGAATTATATTTTTCTGGGTTGTCATGTTCTACAATCCCTCTTCTTCTAAAATGCACAAATCTTTAAAGACTGAGCAAAGGAACCACCACTCGGTGAAGAACCCAGAAGGCTGCCCCTGCCGCAAAAGATTTTATCAGCTGCCCTGTGATTGTGAGCTCGCCCGTAGACTTTACCATCGTAGGAAGATAGTGCGCGAAGAGAAAGTTCACTACCGGCAGAGAAAAGACGAAAACCAGAATCACTACAAAGAAGGCCAGGCGGAACTCACTAATCGTGTTTGCAATCCACGACTTTTTGCTTGGAGCGGGGCCCATGTATTGGCGATGAGAGGGTGCGTTGGTGTATGCGGCTGCAGAGTCAGCAACACCGATGCCGCCACCGCCGCCAGCCATCATTGTTGCGAAATCTGCCGGAGTAGGGTGGCTATTACCAATCATGTGTGCCGTAATAGGACCATTATCCATTGTGTGGGGCGCAATGGTATTCGGATTTGGCGCGTTTATTACGGAGCCTTGAGAGGGAAAGGCTCCAACCGCCGGGGGAGGAGGCTGTATAGGGGCATGTGTCTGCACCTGGGGCGGTGGAGGGCCACCGCCACCACCCGTCCCGTTCATCTCATTTAAAATGCTCTGCACGAAATCCCCATCGTGCACATTGGGCGCAGAATCCAAGTCCGCAATCAAGGTTGACATCTATAGACTTCTGAAAAAAGAATCTAAATTGCGCCCAGCGTTGTAAACGCTCTTTATGCCATTTTCCTAAAGGACTCAATCGCGCCGTTTTGAGGACAGTCGGCAGGTTCCGTGTTGAACTTGTAGCACTTGCTTCCGAGCTGATAGGTTGTTCCCCGTATGTCGTCCAGACTCGGTGCCTTCTTTATAAGACACCCGTCCTTGCAGGCCGGTTTCATCAACGATATCAGTGCGATGCCTAAAAGAAAGCTGAAGAACATATTGAACTTTTCCGATTTCAGAAATCCAAACATCTCTAACGCTTCGTGTCAATAAAATCACATATATAGGATAGAATGTTACAGCATCTTCGGCTAGTCCCTTTTCTGATTGGAGTCGTAGTTGGACTCGCTGTTTTTTTCTTCTATAAGACACCACAGACTGTCGTGTATGAATACCCCCATCCACAGAATGTAAACACTCGTGTGTATCGGGATAAGAATGGTGTCTGTTACAAATACAATGCAACAGAGGTGAACTGTGATGAAAATGAGAGTACGCTGAAGGCGTATCCTCTTCAGACCTAGGGGAGGCCTAACGACCCCTTCCTCTGCCGCCCCTCATATTGTTTATAATTGCACCAACACGCGCCTTTTCTTGCTGCTCTTCCGTTATGGCGGCCTGCTCCACATTTTCATTTGCAGGGGCCTCCTGGAGCGCCTCTTCGCGAATCTGTGTACGAATTGCCTCCAAGACACGTCCTACAATATTTTCTTGTTTCCAGTTGGCCGGATTCAATATACCACTGTGGTCTTCACTAAGGCCGACACCGGATGGCTCTTCCGCAGGGTCCGCATAGACAAGAGCGTCAGTTCCCGTTTCCACTAGTTTAGTTTTCAGCGCATGTGTTTGCTGGTAGAGCGCCGTCAAAATACCCAACCAGAGTGCTCTAGCATTGACAGGGTTCTTCCTTTTCATTCGTAAAGCAAAGAGGCGCATGGTACGCGAAGAGGAAGCACCTAGTAGGCCATTAATGATCGTGGTCTTATCAGGCCCGTCTGTAAGGACCTCTCTGGCGCGCTCCACTTGATAGGCCTGATATGCACTTGAGTACTCTGTATTTCCATATGTAAATCTCACCGTATTCATCGGGCTCAAGAACCCGTTTACTTCATGTGAGCTATCGTAAAAGATGCGCGCAATGCGTCCATCCTTCAGTTTCTGTTGATAGTCCATGAGAGAGGGAGCCCCATCCTTGCTCTCTGCAGCCGCCTGCTCTGGAAGCAACTCATCATCCATATACTTTCCAAACTCGTACTCTTGCTTGAAAGGGTATAATTCAAGCCGTGCAATTTCAACCTTAAAGTCATCCTTCCACCAAATCAACTTCCTGTCCTCAAACGGCTCGTCAAAGAGGATTTTATTCGCAGACATGTTCGGAATACTCGCAATATTTCGTACTGCTGCGCGCACTTCAGAACGGCGCGAATCCAGTGCAGCTACCATCTGATTTGCGCGAAACACGGGCTGCATGGCACCATCTTTAGAGTACTGTTGCCACGCCTCATTTAGTAGGGTCCTAGCCCTTTCATATTCCTCATCCACTGCGGCCAATGTGTCTTTCCGCATTTCCTCTAGAGCCGCTCGCTCCTCAGAGTCAATTGGAACAAACCTCTTCAGCCTGAGAGGTGGTCCACCACGCGCTACACTCCCCTTGAATCCTTTAGCCCCTTCAACCGATTCTAAATTTCCATTGTTGTCGTACCTGAACCCTTTATGATTCACCCTCCTGTTCTTAAAGAATTTGCGAATCAGCTTCTGTGTTTTGTTATCGTATGTGTTAGGCAACGTATACGGAACCTTTTCCTGCTCGGCGAGCAAGGCAGCCTCTTCTTCCTCTAGCTCCTCTATTGTCTCCGCGTTCTGTGGCCGATTCTCTGTTTCTGCCATCTGGTCAATGGAGGGAAATCCCGCCGCCGTAGACGCCGCTCCCACACTTCGTCCAGTAGACTACGCTCTTCGTCTCACCTTTGGAATCGTTCACGGCACACTTCTCGCTCTCGTCAGCCTCTGTCTCGCATTTATAATTCCCTCCTTCAGCCACTTTCTTTTTAGCCTATATGGCTGTATTATAGCACCTGTAATCAGCTTCGCCCTTACAATTTTTTGCAACGCCTGTGTTGAATATGTCGGCAGAGCCCAGCCTGAATCACAAAAGCAAGAATTTATTACTCGTGTGCTTCATTCTTCGTGGATTCCACCTCTTGGCGTCTTCTGTGTGAGTCTCCTCATTCTTCCTCTTGAGATGATGCCCTCTCTCGGATTTCAAGGGCCGCTCAATACATTGGTGGCCACTTCCATATGCATGAACTTCATTGTCACTGTCCTTCTGCAAATCTATGTGGCTCGGAGAGTTCAATCCTCTTCTGAAGAGGGGGGCTCCGTCCCGTAATAGACATATTTGGGCTGACCGGACCGCCGTGTGGCGTTCTTATTCAGAACATAGTATCCGGGCCGTGACATTCCTTCATCGGCCACTTCTTCCTCTGCAGCGGCCCTGCTCTTTCGCTGTGCCCTTGGCGGTGGCGCAATGGGCTTCACTGCATTTTCATAGTTCACTGTTGCTGTGGTCCCCCGTGCCGCGCGCCGTTTTGTCGGAGGCTCATTTCCTTCCTCCTCTTCAGCTTCAAAGTTCTCGTTCTCTTCAGCCTCCGCCGCTGGCCCACGCAGCCTTGAAAGAAGGGTCTGGGGGCCCGCCGCAACGGCCCCCACGCTCTTTGCAGCATTCAACAGGGAGAAATCGGAGTCACTGAAAAAGGCTCGTCCAATCACGAAACTTATCAAGGCCCACGCAATGCAAAAGAGCCAGAAGGGGAAAACCGTTGTATCCTGGTCGGAAAGACCGAACTCTTTCCAGCGACCATCGTGATGAAACATGAAAGGGGGGCGAATGAAAAGAACAATGGCGATGCCGGCCAAATAGAACACTGTGCTAAAAAGTAGTACTCGCATCTCTGTATTTTGCTAGAGAGTTTCACAATCCTAAAAATCATCCATTCCGTACTGTGCGTGGTCATAGCCCTCTTCTGCCCCTCCACCCTCTCCCTCTGCACCGCCAGTATCCACAGAATCGTAAATACCCATCTCCTTGCGACGCTCCCTCTCTCTTTCCAGAAGTTCAGGATTCATAGTGTAGACGGCCTTTGTTCCACCAACCGCCCAGTCACCCAGACCAAGTTTCTTTTTCATCATCTCAATCTTCTTCTCTTCAGGTGTTAGCTTGTCAATCTGACTGATAAAAGTCAGGGCCTCCTTCTCTTCTATATGCGCTATTATATCACGAATCTGCTCGTCCGTCAAATCTAGACCCTCTACTTTAAGACGATTAATGCAGGTATAAAGGATAATTGGCAGCTTAGTTGCATCATCATTTATATTTCCTAAGGTTCCAGTATACTCCGTAGCCCATTCAGGAATAATGTTCGCATCTATGAAATCCGTCAAGAGACCCAGAATAAAATACTCCACTATATATGGAAGACCAATAGTTCCACCAGGCACAAGTTCGGCCCGTATCTCATTTTGTATAATAGGCAGTAAGATAGAGAGTTGCTGTTTTGCGTGCTGCATCTTTATTCTGGCGTAGCCCTTCACATGCTTTCTCAACTCATTAATAAAGCCTAAATGTTGGTGTATGTTATCTGTAATAATCTTTTTAGTGTCAGGATCCAATTCATATGCATTCTGAATATAGTGCGATTCCATATTGAATCCGTTCAAGAGGCGCGTAAAAGGGGTGAGAATATAGGTCCGCACCGATTCTACAATCTGTGTGGGATGCTGCCGCATGAGTCTTCTCAGAGCAGTATGGGCCTCCTCACCGAGCGTTTGGTAGAGCATTAAATACATACCCTCTATCTTTTCAGACATAGGTCCATATGCTCCTGCTATGCTAATAGTGTCTGCATTCTCTGGCAGCTTCTGAAGAAGACCATGCGTGGCTGCCATTATCTCGCGCCAGCCTCTAGAGGGCTCTGGCTTGATGTTTGCCAGCCTGACCATAAGCTCCATACCAGTCAATGGCTCCTTGGGTTTCACCATTTCTACCTGGTATCTTCGGTGCGTGGCATCCAACAATTGCTGGAAAGTCTCCTTTGTAACTGCAACGCGCTGCGCATCTAGTTCAGCCTTTCCTCTTGTAACAATCGCATTCATCTCAGTGGTCCACTCCTTCATCATTTCCTCGCCGACTTTCTTGTCTGCAGCCAGAGGCGGCGTGGGCATTTCCGTATAGGGGTCATCTGGAAAGTGGAATCCACATTTGCTGCAAACGTTCGTATATCCAGGTTCGTGTGGAAGACCCATATTCGGTCCCTGGTAACACACTCTGAGAAAAACGCGATAGAAGAGTTCCTCTGGAGGGTCCGCCAAGAGTTTTGCCATCCGCCGCGGTTTGAAATTCACCATCACCTGGCTGTTATTCGGTCCAAGCGGAGGCTGCTTTTTGGGAAGCAGAGGAAGCGCCCCTGTGATTTTCGGAGAGTCCCAGAACCCTCTCGGATTTTTGATTTCCGTGAAACAGCAGCTGCTCTCTGAAAAAGGAGAGCCGCGAACGAAAATGCCATTCTGTCTGGCGAGCCGATGGCCTGTCTGAATCCATCCGCGAATAATCTCCTCTTTTGAAGCCGCCTCTGGAATTACCACAGCCTGTGTGGACTCCTCTAGAGTAACAACATATGGTGTGGGCTTGAACCCCGATGGTATGACTTCTGGAATTCGGTCCTCTAATACCACCGCACCATACACCTTTTCAAGATGCGCCTTTTTCATAATCATAAGATGCTGCACCGCAGCCGTTGATACTGCAGTTTTCATTCTATCCTTGATTTTATCAAATATGAGCTGTTTCCTGTCTTTCTCACTGCTAATCTTCATGAATCCACTTATATTCCATGGGGCCTTATTGATGGAAATCCCTGCAACTGCACAGGCAATATACTCTATTCCAGAAAAGTCCTTCTCGGATCCAAGAGGATAGCCTGTAAAACTAGCACGGCAACCAGGGACACGCGAACGAATAAGATAATCAGGAACATGCGTCTGAATATCAATAAGCACATGCACTGCAGATGAATATATACGCTCTCTATTTATATAAACATGATATTCTAGCGCTTTTCCCGTTTGCCCACTTACAGCCCTTTTCTGTAGAATCCGCGCATATTCTTCTATACTGGGTTGTTTCTGAATGTCTGTTTCTATTCTTTGTATAAGACCCTTATAGGCTTGAATATCTGCATAGATACCAAGCACTTGATATATTTCTTTCACAGTCTCATAGATGAGATTTTGCTGCTCAGTAAGTGTGTCTGTGAATATCTTCATTGCCCCCTCGCTCGCTGGACCACCCAGCGCCATCAGAATCTTCTCTTCCTCTATAGCGTCGGTATCAATCACCTCTCCACGCCCCGCCAAAGGGCGCCCTTCGTCATCAAATTCCATTCCATTATCAAAGCCGAGGTCGTCTATGGCCTGTCCGCAGTTCTTGCACATATATTTTCCATGAAATACGCCGCCACTAAAGGCCAGCAGAAGCTCCTTGTGAATTACCTCCTTGTCGCGAGGATGATTGTATTCCTGGAGCTGCAGTGCCTCATGATAGCACATAATAGGGTGGTCTCCCTCCGTACACATCACCCAATTATCCACAACGGAGCGCTTGTATCGTGCGAGGAACTTGGAAAGGGCCCGCATACGTAGGTCGGCATCCGCTGTTTTGCGTATTCTCGTGAGGTCGCCCACATGAATACATTTCACGGGTCTAGGGAGTTCGCCGGCCATAGACGCATTTTTCTCCTTTTTCAGCGCCTGATGAAGAGCCTCTAAAAAGAGCTCGCGTACGCGCCGTGTTCTCTCGCGTGCAACGGAATCCGGTATTCCAGAGAGAGCGCTTATCAACAGGTCGTTCATTACAGCGCTCTCTCCAGCAAAAAGCGCGATGTCAATGTCCTTATAGGCCGGTGTTCTGGCCTCTATTTCTTTCACACGATTCGCCAAAAGAGGCTCCGTGGCCAAAATGGTCTTGAACTCCTCTAAAGCGGCCTCCTGCAGGAAATTGTTCTGCTCCAGACGAAGTTTCGTGAGTTCTGCCGCAGATGCCTCGCGCTCCTTTGTAATGTAATCGTACAAAATGGCCCTGAACTGATCTATCTTTTCTATGATGACCGTCTGCTGGTCTTCTGTGAGTTCGCGCTGCACGAGGCCCAAGTTTTTCAACTCAGAATAGACTTCACCAATCCCTTTCACGTTGAATGCCTGTGACTTCACCCAATCCTTTATAGGAATGTTTCCATTTGTGTTGCCGTCCTCACCAATAGATAAGATGCCTCCCGCTATAGGAATATTTGAGACGCTTCCAAGGTATTCCAGTACTTCTTTCATGCTCTTTCGCTCGGATGCACCGGATATGATATCTTTTGCGAGATTGCCTGTGCGGGTTGTCCCTAGTTCTTTTTGAACACTCAGCGGAAAAATCAGCTGGTTCACAATGGAGCCCTCGTCTCCAGACTCTATCTTTCTCGGAGCCTGGTCGGATTTTATGCGATAATATCTGGGGCCGATGCCCTTTAATAGAGAAAAGGGAACCTTTCCAACGTGTTGTGGGTATGGGAAACTGGAAATTACTTCTACTTCCTTCTCTTTATCATCTTTATCAATTCTATATATAGGAAATCCTTCCTGTGAAACGATTTCTTTTGTGTTACCTTTTGCGCCCTTGCGTTTAACACCATACAGGCGCCGCCTATTATCACTCACATGAAAACCCTTTTGAAAACCGTCAACATCGGCCTCGCCCGATTTTGGCGCCGGCGCCCTGAAGAACTCCTTGTCACCCATAAAAGCCACTGTTTCGCCCGCGGCATCCATCTCGGAAATCCAGGAGCGTGCATAACTCTTGAAAAAAGTGTCAAATGTGAGATACCATGCTGGCAGAGCATTGTGAGTCGGTGATTGTTGTGTCACGCCACCCAATTGTGATTTCATGTATTCATTCGCCTGTTGAATATTCGCCTCCAAATAGTTGATGTCCACTTTGGAACCAGGTACACTCTTAATATCATCTCCATTCGGTGTCCATTGGCAATACAAACTGCGTTTTGCATCAATGACAGGACGTGAAAGGGGGATGTCCACGGTGTCTATTAGTTCGCCGATTGTCTGAAAAGATGTTGCTTTTTGACCGTTTGGCTCTCCAGTTTCAGCATAGGACACCACTTCATTTCGGAGTATCATACAGCGCTCAACATTCTTTCGCACGGCACTCTGCTTTTTCGGATTCTTCTGCGACTCAATAGAGAACTCGGAAATGAAGTCCTGGATTGCATCTACGCGCTGGACTGCATCTGGGTAAGGGCGGAGACTAGAGGGGAGCTCCTGGATTCCTCCGTATTCGTTTGTGGGGGGTGCCTTTTGAAATTCTACGTTTTCAAAGCCGTCGCCGAGCTGGCCTACGAGGTCGCCGGCCTCTTCAGTTTCAGCCTTGACCGCCTCAGGCGGTGGGCGAGGTCGGAGAACAGCAAAGGGGGCGTCCAGAGGGATACCATATATGAACTCATATTCCTGTATACCTCCTGTCTCGTCCTCAAGAACAATCCTGTCTTCCTCTTCGTTCAAATCTTTAATCTTGTAGGTGATACCTGGTTCACCATTGATTCCAAAAGTGTCTGCGAGGTAATCCTTCTGTGCGTCTATCTGGGCTACAAAGGCAGGTGATGCGCGCTTCTTACCCAAGATTATATGCTCTATGCCCTTGTCAGGGTCCAACTCTCCATCTACAATCATTATTTCAACGAGCCTGTCGGAGGCACCTTCAGGCCGGATACGGAGTCTTTCTGGGTCCAGATAGTACACATATCCCCGTGTACCGTCATATGTGCCTCCTTCAACCAGTACATAGTCTCCTAGGTCAATTCTGACATCCTCCTCTTCTGTATTCTTTTCATTTGCTCTTGCCGCCATTCTATACCTTCTTCCTATTGTCGCGTGTCAAAGTTTCGCGTAGGGCTTTGAGGAGGACCTAAGGTCCCAGTAAATGAAGATGAACAGATATACTACAAATGCCAGTACATATTCAGGATTTTCAGAGATTGACCTCTAGGTTCCCTAGTTGGACGGAGTTGAAGGAGCATCTGACCTCTAAAGAGGGTGGGGCACTTCGTGTTGTAGAGCAAGAGGAGGGCTCGGATATAGTTATTATACGATATGTGAAAGGACAGTCTGAATTGGGTCTTGCAGGCACCGACCTTTTTCGCTCTGTTATCTGGAATACGAAGACCAATAGACCCATATGCATGGCACCTTCAAAGGCGCGCGAAGGTTTGCCGCCCTTAAATGTGCGTCTGGCCTCTGTTGAAGATTTTATTGATGGTTTTATGGTGAATGTGTGTATTTATGAGGGCGGAGGTACCTGGGGTGGGCGCGCCGGTGCGGCGATGGCAACTCGGACCCAGATTGGTGGCGTGAATACTTTTTACAGTGAAAAGACCTTTGAGACCATGTTCAATGAAGCCCTTGAAAAGTCCCCTTTAAAGGGCCCTATTGAGATGGTCGTTGCACTTGATTCTTTCTTGCGTCAAGTGGATACGAGGCGGGGTGTATTTGTCAGTTTTGTCGTACAGCATCCAGAGCACCGTATTGTTGCAAAGGTGGCCGAGCCGAGCGTGCATGTCGTGCACATGGGCTCTGTGGATGAGACTGGAGAGGTTACATTGTATGAGCAGGGGGGCGAGTGGCCGGCACTCTTCGGTCAAATGCAGATTCCATCGTATTCACAGAACTTTTTTCACAGCGAAACGGAGGTACAAGGGTTGCTGCGAAAGAATACAATTCAGCGTGGATGGCGGTGGCAGGGGCTTGTCTTCAAAGACGGGCAGGGGGGGCGGTGGCGTCTGCGTACGACGACATACACTATGCTTCGGCAGTTGCGCGGGTCCGAATCCAGCTCTGTGGACCGTTTCTTGCGGCTGCGTGCAGAAAATAAGATAAGGGATTATTTGAAGCATTACAGTGAGGACAGAGAGGCCTTTTGGAAGATGGAGATTACGCTTCGGGAGAGGACAGAGGATGTGTTGAAGGCGTATTCGGCGGTCCACAAGGCGCATGCGGTGGCATTTAAGGATTTGCCGGCGGCCTACCAGCCTGCTGTATACCATCTTCACGTAGAGTGGAGGAACACGCTGCGTGCAAAGGGTTTTACAGTTCGGATTCAGAATGCAATTCAGGCCGTGAATCGGTTACGGCCTTTTGAGCAGAGGCGGCTGATGGATGCGGAGCCCTATGCTCCTGTGGTAGCCGCGGCTCCTGCGGCACTCCCTGTCCTTTAAAGACTAATTACTCCAACCCTAAAAACTTGCGCCCAATCTTGCTGGTAGCAAATATACCAAAACCGGAAGCAATCTGTGCATAAAATAGATTACTCCTCTTTGTGCAACAGAGCAAGTATGCCGACAAACCGAAGAAGGCTAGAGTGAATAGCCAAAACAACTGAGTGTATGTATCCATTTCTAATAAACCATGTAAAAATATCCGCTTGAAAGATTGGGTAGCCCTTAGCGCCTAGCACCTGGCCCCTTTAAAGAGTGCATCAGGAAGAGCGTCCCAACAGCGATTACTAAAAAGGGGACACTGACAACAATCATCCCCTTTTTCCCATAGGAGGTGGGGACATTGCAAATCTTACAATCAGAGCTCACTTGAATGTCCGTATCACCGGCCTTCACTTCAAAGGGTTTGACTATTACTCTGTCATGAGCAACCGTCAAAATGCGCCCTAGCTCTCCATTGAGGCAGGTGAAAAGGTCCACGTGCATGTCTAGAGGAAACGCCGTCTCCAGCAGCTTCTCTGCGCCCCGTTTGCTAATGAGATATCCCGTGAAGGATGCACATGTATTCACCGTCCAGGGACCGAGCACACTCTCTTTTACATCACGCGGGTTCGGCTTTCCTTTGTAGTCATAATACCAGCCACACGGCATGGAAAAAAACCAGACATCAGGTGCCTGTGGAAGAAGAGTGGCCTCTTTCATGGCCGCCTGCAGCTCCTCATAGAAGCCTACAGGAATTGTGGCATCGTCCTCAAAGACAATCGCATATGCCTCTGGGCGTTTCAAGAACTGTCGCCAGACTGTTGTATGACTGAGATAACATCCGACGCCTCCCGCGGAATCCAATTCTTCATGGTCACGCCGGATATGCTCTTTAATGTTCCGTTTAGTACGGAGCGAAATGCGATTATCATTCTGTATGTCAAGCGCAGAGCCATTGATTCCTTCAAAACGCTCAAAAGTGTAGTGGTGCATGAGATTCTGGAGCTCGGGTTGCTCTGAAAAACGTTTCCATCGGTCTCCGCGATGCTTTAGGTTAATACAGTACATGTGAATGGCCCCCTCCATCCTATTCCTTCTTATTCATCCTATTTTGTTAGGCTAAAAGGCTCGTACTGACAACCGCCCAGTTCTCGCTCCAGTATTTGAAGAGTTGTGCGCACTCTCTACAGGCCTGTGCAACTACTTCACGAGCGCGCGTACTCTTTCCATCAGTCACACCAACACGGAGAAGCATCTCATCGCGCAAAGGATGGGGTACCTTGTAGCCTACAAATGTAATGATTTCCTTATCCATCATCGTCTGGTCCATCCATGTCTGCAGAAGATTTCCAAGAGTGTGGTCCTCACCTTCAAAGATGAAATCAAAGAGAGCGCCGCGGGCCTCCGCTGGCTGCATTTTGAGATTCGCTGGAAGGTCTCCAGAGTCAATAGAGGCATACTTCAGCAGCTTCTCCTGTATAATCTGAAGGGCCCGCTGCACTATATACACTGGGTCTAGGACCCCCACACTCTCTACAGTGAAATCAAAGCTATAGGGCTCCCCCTGCTCGTTGATTTTGTAGCAGCGCTGAATCTCCATCGTCTTGAACTCGCGCTCCAGTTCCTCCTTCTTTCCAGGAGTGGACTCCAGAGACGCGAGAGACACCTTTTTCGTATTATCTAGCCACTTGGCAAAGATTTCCTTTTTGCGCTCTTCATCGTCGTCCAGTGTATATCCGTATGCACAGCGAGATGTCACAGGCATGAAGCGCGCGTTCTCGCGCCCCTTTCCAACCGTGGCCCTTGCAGTAAAGGCAAGACTCTCAGGCTCTTGCATACCCACTTTCCCTTTCAACACCGTCAGAAGCGTCGTCTCGTGCGTAACAGGGTCAGGGTGAAAGAACTGGACAGAAGGCACCGGAAGAGGGTCCTCTTCTGGACCACGGTTTTTGAGTACCTGAATATCGGAGGCTACAATGTCACGCGGCTCTCCAGAATCATTCGTAATCTCCAGTTTGAAACTGTAGTCATCTGGGTTCCATGCGAGAGGGTTCGCTATATGAATAGGAAGGAGTCCTATACGGTGCGCCAGCATTTCATTGCTCATGGGAGTGCAGTTTTTCATGATTTTCACATCTGCAGTAGTTCCATCTGGAAGTATGTCAGCCCGAAAACCCACCGTCTCCACTTCTGTAATCATTATGCGACGCAGAGTGTTTGCATAAGAGACGTGTGTGGGAGAGAGCTGAAAGGCAATTGTGGTGGGGGGGTCCAGCCTTCTTAGATTGTGGAACACCTGAGACTGCCCCTGTCCTCCCACGGCTATCACGGCCTTCCGGGTTTTGATATCCGCGCGGCGCTCGGCCAGCGATTTTCCTACTGCGGGCTTGGCACTGGACATTCCTATTTGTAGTATATCACTTCTTAAGGTACAGTTTCATTCTCAATTTTTTGGACCTAGGCTGCTGCCGCGGCTTTTGTTAATTTCAGACCCTCTTCAGATTCAATAGGAATGAGTGGTCAAGGGCAAGGAGGTTCTAATCTTTGTTTTTACAGTAACAAGTGCCAGTGGTCCAAGGCCTTCATCACGGAGCTTTCAAAAACTCCATGGAAAAACCAGTTCCGATTCATTTGTGTTGACCCAGGCCCGGCGCGTCCACAGTTGCCTGGTTGGATAAAGAAGGTTCCGACCATTGTGATTGCTGGCGAATCGGAGCCCAGAACGGATTCGGATGT
>Ga0068872_10000321_pt1 | contig 40356 bp, 28 predicted proteins | sample NOAtaG_7_FD_66441 | JGI IMG/M metagenome (GOLD analysis project Ga0068872, IMG submission 66441) | Freshwater lake microbial communities from Lake Erie, under a cyanobacterial bloom - NOAA_Erie_Diel1S_2200h metaG | ecosystem: Environmental > Aquatic > Freshwater > Lake | place: USA: Ohio, Lake...
CCCACCTGCCCTCTTCCCCTCCTCCCTGCCCCCCTCTGCCTTCCTTCGCTCCCTTCACCCCTCCGCTGACCTCTCTTCTCTTCTGCCTCCCTTCGCTCCCTTCGCTCCTTCCCTGACCTCTCTTCTCTTCTGCCTTCCTTCGCTCTCTTCGCTCCTTCGCTGACCCCTCTTCTCTTCTGCCGTTGCTGATCCACAAACACACCAACCCAAAGCCAGTCAGCAACGAAGCGAAGGAAGCGAAGACAGAAGCAATGCCTTGATTTTGTCATTTTGCAAATTGGACATTTTGCCATTTCTCCTTCCCCCATGACCGAAACCTCCGCCCTCCGCGCCCGTCTCTACACCGCCTTCCGTGGTCAAGGCCATCCCCTGGTCGTCTTCCACGCCAGCAACCCACCCGGCCGCATCATCCCCGGCGCCTCCATCTGGACCGGCGCCCGCCAGTGGTGCGCCGCCCTCCGCCTGCTCTCCCTCCGTCCCGGCGACCGGCTCGCCCTCGCCCTTGACCCCTCCCCCGCCTGGCTGATGGCCTTCGTCGCCGCCGCGTGGGAAGGCCTGACCATCCACATCCTCCCGGCCCCCGCCTCCGCCGAGCACTGCGACGAACTGGTCACCATCGCCGACGCCGCCCTGGCCGTCGCCCCCTTCGGCCGCTGGGCCGTCAGGCCTGATCACGACGGCCTCCCCGCCGCCGGCGCCACCCACGCCCGCGAAGACGCCGCCCCGCCGCACGCCCTCGCCCAGCACCCCGCCCTGCTCGCCCGCCAGCCCCGCGTCGTCTTCCCCGACGGCCGCACACTCACCGACGACGACCTGCTCGCCGCCGCTGACGCCGCGGCACACTTCTCCCCCGCTTCAACTCTGCTGACCACCCACCCCTGGCACGACCCGGCCCCCTTCCTCAGCCACTTCTTCCCCGCCCTGCTCGCCGGCGCCACCATCCTCCACCACCCGCTGAACCTCCACGCCGATCTGCTGGACCCCGAGAACCGCCCCCTGCTGGAACTCGCCGAGCAGTGGGCCGTCACCCACCTCTCCAGCCCCAAGGCCGACCAACTCGCCGCCACGCTGCACCTGAACACCCCCGCCGCCGCCGTCCTCCGCCGCTCGGCGTGACTCCTCACCTCACCTCACCCCACCTCACCGCGCCTCCGCCTCCAGAATCAGCGTCGCGTTGTACAGCAGATTCGCCGACAGCAGGTGCGAGGTCATCTCCGCATACGGCGGCCGCACCCCCGCCTTCCCCTCGGGCATCCGCCCGAACTTCCGCTTCGCACGCCGCTGCGACCACCACGTCGCCGCCGCCACCGCCGGCCACAGCGGCGTCATCGCCAGGCTGCTCGGGCTCGCGTTCGATGGCTGCAGCGACCGGATCGCAAACCCGGTGTGGTGCAGCGAATACCGCAACTGGAAGTAGTTCACCAGGAACGCGTGCCCGTGATACGTCCGCGTGCCGTCCGGCGAGCGGCCCCACACCGACGTGTACTCATCCACGTACGACGCGAACGCCCGCTGCCCCGCCAACGCATACGCCGCCCGCGACCGGAAGCTCAGCAGGTTCGGCGTGGTCAGCACCAGCACCCCGCCCGGACGCAGCACGCGCCGGAACTCCGACAGCACCTTGTGCCGGTCCATCACATGCTCGATCCCCTCCACGCACAGCAGCCGGTCCACGCTCCCGTCGGCCAACGGCAGCGGCGCCTCCATGTCCATCGGCCGGGGCAACGCCGGCCTGGCCACCGGCGCATTTCCGCTCGGGCCAAACAGCTCTCGCCGCAACCATCCCGGCAGCTTCGCTTCCGCCTGCCGCTCAAACAACTCCGCCGCCCCTGACGCCTTCGCCGCTTCATCCGGGGGCAGGAAGTACTCCGGGAACAAATCCGCGGCAATGACGTCGAACCCCGCCGCCGCCAACGCGTAGCTCAAAAGCCCGTTGCCCGCCGGCAGATCCAGCACCCGCATCGCCGCCCGCCGCGACGGCTCCACCGCCGCGAACGGCAGCAACGCGAACGGGTACAGCGACCGACACCCCAGCCGCATCCGCCACACATCCATCGCCGACCGGTGTGTCGCCATGACCGCTCCAAGGGTCCCCCGGCGCTGTCCCAGCATATCTCCGCCCCTGCCCCCCGGCCCCCTGCCCCGCCCGCATCGCTACCCTCGTTCAAGCGAGAGCCAACGCCCCGGAACCGCGTCTCAAAGCCGCGACCGCCGCGCCCCGTTGGCGACCGCCCTTTCGGTCCCCCCCATCACCCCCCGCACGGAGCACACCCATGCCATACACCCTCCCCACCCTCCCCTATGCCTTGAACGCGCTCGAGCCGGTCATCGACGCCAAGACCATGGAGATCCACTCCCAGAAGCACCACGCCGCCTACGTCAACAACGCCAACAAGGCCCTTGAAGGCACCCCCTTCGCTGATCTCCCCGCCGAGCAGCTCATCACCCGCCTGAACGACCTCCCCGCTGACAAGAAGGGCCCGCTCCGCAACAACGCCGGCGGCCACGTCAACCACTCCATGTTCTGGCAGATCATGGCGCCCCCCGGCAAGGGCGGCGGTGGCGAACCCACCGGCGACCTCGCCGCCGCCATCAACGCCGCCTTCGGCTCCTTCGCCGCCTTCAAGGAGCAGTTCGCCGCCGCCGCCACCTCCCGCTTCGGCTCCGGCTGGGCCTGGCTCTGCTGGCACGCCGGCGAGGGCAAGCTCAAGGTCTGCTCCACCGCCAATCAGGACAACCCCCTCATGGGCGAAGCCATCGCCGGCTGCGGCGGCACCCCCATCCTCGGCCTGGATGTCTGGGAGCACGCGTACTACCTGCACTACCAGAACCGCCGCCCTGATTACATCACCGCCTGGTGGGGCGTGGTCAACTGGCCCAAGGTCGCCGAGCTGCTCACCGCCGCCAAGGCCGGCAAGTAACCCACTCGACTCAATCTGACTTCCGATCCCCCCACACCCGCGCCCCCCCCGCGGGTGTTTTTCTGCGCCCACCCAATCACCCACCCGCATGCTTCATTTGGCCATTTGGCCATTTGGCCATTTGGCCATTTGGGCCCGCTCACTCCCCCTTGAACTTCGCCACCACCTCCTTGCTCGCCTTGCGGGGCCGAAAAATCGCCGACCCCTCGTTCTTCACCTTCCCCACCCGCACCGCCCCGATCTTCGTGATCCGCTCCCACGCCGCCGCCGCCAGGTCCGCCGAGTACTCCGTCCCGATGAACCGCCGCCCCAGCGCCCGCGCCACCGTCCCCGTCGTGCCCGAGCCGTTGAACGGGTCCAGCACCAGATCTCCCTGGTTGCTGCACGCCTTGATCACCCGCTCCAGATACACCTCCGGCAACTGGTTGTCGTGCCCCGGCCGCCGCTCCTCGTTGTTCCCCTGAATCCGCCCCCAATACTGCCCGTACCACACATCCATCGGCGACCGCATCCCCGCCTTCACGCCGTCGCTCTTCTCCAGCGTCCGCTTGTCAAAGTACGTCGTCGCCCGGTCCGATGGCTCCAGCACCGCGTCCAGATTCCACCGCCGCTCCCGCGCGTTCTTCGCGAAGTACAACGCGTGCACCTTGCTGTTGATGAACCGGCTCTTGTTGTTCTGCCCGAAGCGGTAGTGCCAGATGCACCAGTTGATCATCTTCAGCCCCCGCCCCTTCAGGTGCATCACGATCTCCGCCGCCCAGTCATCGGGGATGTTTACCCAGATCGCCCCGTGCGGCCGCAACGCGTCCACGCTCAGGTCCAGCCACCGATACGTAAACGCCAGATACTCCGCGTCCGGCAGTTGATCGTCCCACTTGTCGTACGCCCGGTTCCAGTTGAACGGCGGATCCGCGAACACCAGATCCACCTCCCCGCGCCGCACCTCGCCGATCCTCGGCAGCACATCCCGGCAATCCCCCACATACACCCGCGTCGCCCCGCCCGCCTCGCTGTAGTCCGGCTTCGCCTCCGCACCCACATTCCCGCGCACAGCCTCCACACCGCCCCCCGCCCGCGCCGCATCCGCCCCCTGCTTGCCCGTGCTGGTCGTCTTCTTGGCCATCGCCGCCCAGTGTACTGCCCCCATCGCCCCCGCGCCACCGCACCCCCTCACCCCCCTCACCGCACCCCAATCCCCCGCTCCAAACTCGCCAGCGGGTTCACCCTTGGCGTCGGGTCCCCATGCTCACGCACCCGCCGCTCCACCTGCACCCACAACGCCCGCATCGAACCCCGCAGCCACCCCTCGTCCACCTCCGCCGCCCCGCCCGCCTGCCCCGCATCCCCCATCTTCACCCCCTGCCGCTTCCACATCTCCTCCAGCATCGCCCGCAGCGCCCGCATCCGCACCGTCCGCCTCGGCAGGCACCCGCACCCCAAAGGCTCCAGCACCAGACTCGTCAGCATCCGCACCGCGTGCGGCACCGTCGCGTGCTTCGGCCGCACCGGCAGCACCGCCACCGTGTCCAGCACCACCACCTCCGCCTCCCCCGCCCGGTCCCCCACACCCCACCGCACCATCAGGTTGCTCGGCTTGTGATCCCGGTTGTACCGCCCGCGCTCCACCATCTCCGCCACCTGCCGCCCCACCGCCTCCGCCACCAAGGCCTCCTCCGCAAAGCTCCACGCACTGTCGCCCTCTCCGCCCCCACCAGGCCCGCCCCCATTTGACCATTTGACCATTTGACCATTTGACCACTTCGCCCCCGCCCCCCCCGCCATCCCCTCCAGCACCCCGTCACCCCGCACCCTCGGCACAAACAACACCTCCACCACACCCCGCGCACTCCGCCCCACCGCCAAGCCCACCGGCACCACCGTCCCCATCCCCTGACCCGCCAGCCACACCGCGCCCTCCCATTGCCGGCCCCCGCGGCTCCTTCCCACCGCCCGCTTGATCGTCTCCGAGAACGACCCCGCCCGCCGCACCTTCATCACCACCTCCCCGCTCGCCCACACCCCGCACGGGTCCGCCCCATCCCCCGCCTGCCCCTCCGCCTTGAGCACCTCCGCATGCCCGCCCAGCATCCGCAGCAACGCCGCCGCGTCCGCGCCCTCCGCCAAACGCAGGAACTTCACATCACTGATCGCCGGAATCGCCCGCGTCGTCGCCACAAACCAAAGTAGGCCCCGCCCCCCACTGCCGCGCCCAGCCATCACCCCTGCGCACCCTGCAGTGTCTTCCATTTTGCAATTTTGTCATTTTGCCATTTTGCCATTTCCACTCCCCAACCATCCTCCATGCTCCTCGCCTCCATCGCCATCCTCGGCGCCATGCCCGAAGAGGTCGACGACCTCCTCACCCACCTCGCCAACCCCGTCACCCACACCCTCGCCGGCCGCACCTTCGTGCAGGGCGATCTCTGGGGCCGACCCGTCGTCATCGCCTTCAGCCGCTGGGGCAAGGTCGCCGCGGCGCTCACCGCCACCCTGGCCATCACCCACTTCAAGCCCGAAGCGCTCCTGTTCGTCGGCGTCGCCGGAGCCCTTGACGCCACCGCCGCCCCCCAGCCCCTCCCTCGCCCGCTGGATATCGCCGACATCGTCATCGCCCGCCACCTCTTCCAGCACGATCTCGACGCCTCGCCCCTCTTCCCGCCCATGCAGATCCCCCTCACTTCCCACACCTCTCTCCCCGCTGATCCGCACTGGTCCGCCCGCCTGCTCGCCGCCGCCCACGCCACCCTCACGCACGACCTGTCCACCCTCCTCTCCGATGCCGACCGCGCCGCCTTCGGCCTCACCACCCGCACACCCCTGGCCATCGCCGGCGACATCGTCACCGGCGACCAGTTCATCTGCTCCGCCCACGGCCGCGCCCGCCTGCACGGCCTGGTCCCCTCCGCCCTCGCCTGCGACATGGAGTCCGCCGCCGTCGCCCAGGTCGCTGCGGATTTCGCCGTACCCCTGGCCGTCCTCCGCATCCTCTCCGATCGCGCCGACGCCCACGCCCCCGCCAACTTCTCCCGCTTCATCCAGAACATCGCCAAACGCCTCGCCTCCCACTGCCTCCGGCGAGCCCTCACTGCCACCTGATGCTGCCATCACTCCACCCCCTGACACCTCCCGACCGCCACCGCCACCCCACCCGCGATATCCTTGCCAGATAACGCGTTTTGCCGATCCGTTCGCTTTCCGAGTCCACCACGTTTCGTCCGCCCGTTCCCCATGAACACCAAGCTCATCGTCACCCTCTTCCTCGTCGGTCCCCTCGCCGTGGTTGCCGGTCTGGCCTTCATGGTGGACCGCGACGCCGCCCGCAAGAACCGCGCTGAGATGCTCCAGCGTTACGGCACCGAGTCCGCCTCCCTCGCCGGCAGCCGCGCCGATCAGGCCTCGGCCCGGCCGCTGGCCACGGCGTCCGCCGCTGAACTCGCGCAGCCCGCCAAGCAGCCCGCCCCCGCCGCCGCCGAGCCCAAAATGGTCCAGCCCGAAACCCTCGAGCAGGGCTTTGTGATCGTCGTTAAGGACGAAGCCGGGCTGGCCTCGGCCAACTCGCCCATCCACCTGGCCTCCAGCCACAACGGCTGGGACCCGGGCGACAAGAACCAGGTCCTCACCTCCCGTTCGGACCTCCGCTGGCAAATCGTCCTCCCCAAGCCCAAGCTCAACGCTCCCCTCTCCTTCAAGTTCACCCGCGGCAACTGGGATACCTGCGAGGTCTCCGCCGACCTGGCCGACATCGAGAACCGCTCGCTGCCCAAGGTGGACATCTCCAAGCTCGCCCCCGGCGAGAAGCCCGTGATCGAGTTCGTCGTCCCCAAGTGGGCCGACCAGCGGCCCTCCGCCGCTGCCCGGCCGGACCTCAACCCCTACTACGACATCAAGGCCACCGGCACGGTTCGCCGCCTCCAGGTCGCCGGCGGCGGTGTGGCCACCCTGCGTGACGTGCTGGTGTGGCTGCCCGAGGGCTATGACAACCCGGCCAACGCCAACCAGACCTACCCGGTGCTCTATCTGCAGGACGGCCAGAACGTGTTCATGCAGATGCCCGGCACCCCCGCCGAGTGGGGCGCTGACGAAACCGCCACCCGGCTGATCGCCGAGGCCAAGATCGTCCCCGTGATCATCGTCGCGATCCCGCACTCCGGCCGCACCCGCGTCAGCGAGTACTCGCCCGTGCCGGTGGCCGAGGGCGTCGAGGCCCGGGGCGACCGCTACGTGGACTTCCTGGTCACCGAGGTCATGCCCCGCGTCAACCGCGCCTTCCGCACCAAGACCGGCCCGCAGAACACCGCCATCGGCGGGGCCAGCATGGGCGCCGCGATTGCCCTGCATGCCGCGGTCAAGCACCCCGAACTGTTCGGCAAGGTGCTGCTGGAGAGCCTCCCCCTGCTCAACAACGACAAAGCCCTGATGCGGCACTTCGCCGCCGCCTCGGCGTTCCCGCCGGTGATCTACTTCGCCATGGGCGGCAAGGAGGCGGGGGACGGTCCGGACAACGCCGACGCCAACACCCGCTTCCGCGAGGCCACCGAAGAGTTCCGCACGCTCGCCACCGCCAAGGCCAAGGGCGCCGACCTGAACGTGCAGGTCATCCTGGACAACAACGGCACCCACGACGAGGCCACCTGGGCCCGCCGCTTCCCCAGCGCCCTGCAGATGCTCTTCCAGCGTCCGGTCGACTGGCAGCCGGGCAACTGAGCGTTGCCCGCACCACCGGCCGGACCGATCGCACCCCGCGGCCCACATTCCTTCGTCCACTCCTCCCCGGCGGCACGCTCCGCCGGGGGGTTTGTTTTTGTGGGCAGACCAAGGTGGGCAACCGGCCGACCCGCCGCCAGCGCGATTACCGTGTGGGGCGACCAGTTCGGCGCGTGTGCACCCGCACCGCCACCCGCCGCACCGCACCACAGTTCCGGACGTATCCACCTTCGTCCCTCGCCCGCGCCTCCCCCCCCGCCGTCGCCCGCCCCCGAAAGACCCTCCCCATGACCCGCACGCTCCGCACCACCCTGCCCCGCCTTGCTTCGCTCCTCGTGCTCGCCGCCGGCTCCAACGCCGCGCTGGCTTTGCAGAACACCCAGTCGACCCCCGCTTCAACCCCCGCCACCGCCCCCGCCATGGCCCCCGCGCTCGGCTACCGCGACCGGGGCCAGGCCGCCATCGCGCGAGCGATTGAGTACCTCCGCCGCACGCAAGACAAGGCCACCGGCGGCTGGTCGGTGCCCGAGAAGGGCTCGCCCATGCCCAACCTGCCGGCGATCACCGGGCTGGTCCTCAACGGCATGCTGCTCCAGCCGGGGATCGACAGCGCCGATCCGGCCGTCGCCAACGGCGCCCGCTACATCCTCTCCTTCGCCCGCCCCGACGGCGGCATCTACGACACCATCCTGCCCAGTTACAACACCGCCATCACCCTCTCGGCCCTGGCCCGCATGAACACGCCCCAGGCCCGCGCCGCCATCGCGCCGGCGCAGGAGTTCCTCAAGCGCTCCCAGTGGGGCACCACCGAGCCGGTCGGCGTCGGCGGGGCCGGCGGCAAGGAAGCGCCGTCGACCGTCGAGCCCTCACACCCGCACTACGGCGGGCTGGGGTACGGCAACCGGGGCCGCCCCGACATCTCCAACCTCGCCTTCGCGCTCCAGGCCTGGCACGACTCGGGCCTGCCTTCAGACGACCCCGCCTTCCAGCGGGCGGTCATCTTCCTGCAGCGCATGCAGATGGCCGAGAAGGACCCCACCGGCAAGGTGATCAACGACATGCCCTACGCCAAGGGCTCCCAGCAGGGTGGGTTCATCTACGCCACCAGCGAGAACGACAAGACCGTCGGCCAGGGCAACTCCTTCGCCGGCCGCATCGACGAAACCCTCACCACCGGCGAACGCGTCAGCATGCTGCGGGCCTACGGCAGCGTGACCTACGCCGGGTTCAAGAGCTACATCTACGCCGGCCTGACCCGCAACGACCCGCGCGTGGTGCTGGCCCACAGGTGGATGCAGCAGAACTGGTCGATGCGCGAGAACCCCGGCATCGGCACCGACGGCTTCTACTACTACGTGCTGATGATGTCCCGCGCTCTGGACGCGACCGCCGAACCGGCCATCGCCGTCAGCGCCTTCGCCCAGCCCCGCAACTCGCTGGTGCTCCGCGACGTGCCCGCCAGCGTGACCCACGAGCAGGTGCGGGCGGCCGTCGCCGCGCTGCGCAAGAACGCCGATGACCCCGATGTCGGCGTGCTGCTGGACATCCCCACCGCTGCACCCTCGGGTGGCAGCCCAGCCTCGGGCAGCCGCGACATCATCCTCTACACCGCCAAGGACGACCAGGCCACCCCCCTCATGGCGCTCATCGGCCCCGGCGGCAGCCTGAAGGTGGGCGACACGCCCCTTCGCGTGCACACCGCCGAGAACGCTTGGGCCACTGAGGGCACGGTGACCATCGACTGGCGGCAAGCGATCGTCGAACGCCTGGTCGCCCTGCAGAACCCCGATGGCTCGTTCAAGGCTCTGGACGACCGCTGGATGGAGAACAACCCGGTGCTGATCACGGCCTACGGCCTGATCGCCCTGCAGCACGCCGTCGGCAACTCCGGACCGGTCAAGCCCAAGTAAGCCCAAGTAAGCCCAAGTAAGCCCAAGCGAGCCCAAGCAAGCCCGGCCCCCGCACCCGGTCAGTCGGCGTTCTGCTTGCGGATCAGCCGGGCGACCGAAGCCGGATCATCAAGCCGCAACCCGGCGAGCGCCTCAGCGATGCGTTCGCCCGCATGCCCATCGCCGTACGGGTGAGGGCGTCGCGAGCCGGACTGTGAGCCGGGGCTGGTCCACCGCTCAATCCGCCGAACCGCGTCCTGCCAGCCCCGGCCTTCGATGCTGGGCACCTCCGCCATCCGCCCCGCGCGCTGTCGACCCGCCTGCCGCGGCCCCACGTTGATCACCAGCACACCCAGCGCCGAAGCCTCGATCAGCCCCGCGGAGGAGTTGCCGATCAGTGCCGCCGGGCGACCGGCGGCGCAGTCGCGGGCCATCCGCTTGAGCAGGCCGACAAACTCGGCCCGGGGCAGATGCTCGCACGCGGTGACCACGCCCGCCCCGGCCGCGACACGCTGGACGTAGACGATGGTCTCGCGTCCGGCGTCAGCGTTGGGCGCCAGCCACAGCGGGCGGGGCGGCGAACCGACCAGATCGCCGGGACGCACCGCCGCCGGCTGCACGTGCATCGCCATCCGCAGGCATGCCAACGCGGTACGCTGCTCCTGCCGCTCGCTCAGGCCCGCCGGATGCAGCAGGATGACCACGCGAGGGCAACCCAGTTGCACCCAGCGGGCAGAAGGGAGGGCCGGGATGCGGGCCAGATCGTCAATACCCGGTGAGCCCGAACAGTGGATCCGCCACGCGTGCTCGCCCATGCGGGCCAATCTCGCGGCAGACTGGGCGCTGGCGGCAAAGTGCACATGCGCCAGTTTGCTGATCGCGTGCCGCATCGATTCATCAGCGATGCCTTCGGCACGGTCCCCTCCGTGCACATGGGCAACGACCACGCCCCGCAACGCCGCAGCGGTCGCAGCAGCAAACGCCTCGATGCGGTCGCCGAGCACCAGCACCGCGTCGGGCTCCAGCCGATCCATCACCTTGGTGAAGCCGGCAATGCCCCGGGCAACGGCCAACGCATCGGCCCGGCGCGAACGAGTGGACCGGGCGCGTTGCATCGGTACGGTGGCGGCGACCGGAAAGCTGGCCCGTACCTCGGCGAGCGTGGGCTGCGAACCCAGCAGGTGGCTGCCAGCCGCCGCGACCTGCAGCGCGAGCTGGGGGTGACGGTCGATGGCACGCATCACGGGCGCCAGCAGGCCGAACTCCGCCCGCGAGCCGGTGACGACCATGATGCTCGCCGGCTTCGCCTTGGCACGCCGTGCGCCGCTCACGCCAGGTCCTCGGGCATGACGGGCATGTCGGCTGCAACCGCCCGCGTCAGCGGCTTGCCCAGCACGCGGGGCAACTCAAACGGCAGCAGCCCCGTGCCCGGACGCTTGAAGGCCAGGTGCTCCGTCTGCAGCACGGTGCCGGCTGGCAGATCGCAGATGGCCGTGATGGACTGACGTGAGACAGCCCGCACGTCGCGCTCGCGCTCCAGCACACGCTTGCCGGGACGCGCCGGCAGCTGGCTGTTCATGCCCTCGCCGGCCCGAAGGCCGGCCGCGGCCTGGCGGGCCTGCTGGACGTACTCGGTCAGGCCGGCTTCGTCCAGCGAGGCGGCGTGATCGGGTCCGGCTGCGGTGCGGTCAAGCGTGAGATGCTTCTCAAGCACGGTGGCGCCGGTGGTGACGGCCAGGGCGCCGGTGTCGGTCTCGGCGGTGTGGTCGCTGTAGCCGACGACGCCAGGCCAGATAGCGCACAGGGAGGTGATCCCGCCGAGCTCGGCATCCTCGCGGGGCGTCGGGTAGCTGCTGACGCACTGCAGCACGGCGGTGCGATCCGGTCCGGCGCCGGCCTCGGCCAGCCACGTCAGAGCGCGACCGACTTCGCCCAGTTCCGCGGCCCCGGTGGAGATGATCAGCGGTCGGCCGGTGCGGGCGAGGGCTTCCAGCAGCGGACGGTGAACGATGTCGGGCGAGGCGGTCTTGTACGCGTCCCACGGCAGCAGTTCGGCCTGAGCGACCAGCGGCAGACTGAACACGGTGACGATGGCGTGCAGCCCGCGCGCGCGGGCCCGCTGGACGATCGGGCCCATCTGGTGCACGGAGAGTTCCAGCCGGCGGAGCATCTCCACCGGGTCACGCTCCCCGGCGGCGGCCTGATACGCAGCCAGACGGGCGGCGGCGCTCATGAGCAGATCAGCGCGGAACAGTTGGAGCTTGATGGCGTCGGCCCCGGCGCGAGCGGCGGCATCAACCAGCGCGAGGGCCTTGTCCACCGAGCCGTCGTGGTTGACGCCCAGTTCGGCGATGATGTAGGGCTCGTGCCCGGGCCCGAGGTGTCGCTGTGCGATGCGCATGAGTGCTCAGATGGTTGCCGGCTCGGCCGCCGTCGGCTGGCCGGCCCGCTGACGAAGCAGGGCATCAGCAACCAGCAGATCGATCGGAGAATCGATGTCGATCACATCGCCCTCGGCAGTCAGAACACCACGACGGTCGCGTCCGAAGAACTGGTGCGGACCGGGCGCAGCGCCGGGGCATTGCAGCAGCAGTGCCGCGCGGGTGACGACCAGCACGCCGCCGTCGGGGATGTGGGCGGGCGGAAGGTCCTGCCGCCGGAAGACCCCGTGGTTGAGCACGTCGCCCTCCCAGGGCCGGACGGCCCCATCGGCCTGCACGCGGGCGGTCCACCACGGGTGGTGCTTGCCGACCGGGGCGTAGCTCTGCACCGAGTCGCACCCGGTGGTCAGCAGCACGTCCACCGCACGCTCGATCAGCCCGGCGGGGCGAACCGGCACGTTGCCATAGAGGATCACCAACCCGGCGAGCGGACCGTGGGCGGCCTCAAGCTGAGCGAGAGCCTCGCGGGCGGCGGCATCCACAGTGGCTCGGTCGGAGGCGAGATCGGGCGACCGGGAGAGGACAGGAACGCCCAGATCGCGAGCAACGCTGGCGATGGCCGCACCATCGGTGCTGACGGCGACCGGGCCGACGGCCCCGACATGCTGCGCAGCCAGCGCGTGGTCGATGCTCCACGCGATGCACGGACGGCCGGCGACCGGGGCAATGTTCTTGCCGGGCACGCCCTTGCTGCCGGCGCGGGCGAGAATGACCAACCCGAGCGGAGTGATCACGCGGAGGCTCCGCCGTTGGGAGTGGCCGGGCGAAGCAGCAGGGCCTCACGGGCGCGGGCCAGCGCGGGGAGGGGAAGGGCGGTGAGACGCTCGCCCGCGGCGGCCGGAGCAGAGCCCAGGCCGTTTGGTGCTTCGGGAGAATCGGGCGGGTCGATGACCGCGCCGCCGAATCGGAGGATGGATCGGTCGTACCAGTCCTCGATCTGGTGCAGGATGGCGTCGCGACGGGCCATGCGCGGGATGACGATGGGCCGGCGAATGGCCCAGCGGTTGGCCAGATCTTCACCGGTGGCGACCGGACGGCAGGTGGCCAGGTGTTCAAGAGCCTGCTGGGCCAAGTGGAACTCGTGCTCGCTGCGACCGGTGACGGCGCACCAGCCGGCGGCGTCCGCGGCGTGTTCGTCCACAGTGATAACGGCGACGCCGGCGGCGATCAGGGCATCGACCGTCGCGGGCGTGGTGACCAGCGCGGTACGGACGCAGACGACCAGACCAAGCGAGGCGGCGTGGGCGGTGAGATCCACGGTGGCGGAGGTGGGCGACCAGCCGGCCTGGAGGACCACGCCGCCACGAGGATTGGCGCGGGCGAAGTCGGCGAGTTGCTCGCGGGCGTGCTGGAGGGCGACCAAATCAGCCTGTTCGTGCAGGTGCAGGGTCTGGGGCGGCAGGCCGGCGGCGGCCAGGCGGTCGGCGGTAAGGGCACCGGCGATGGCCTTGGCGTCGGCGGTGTGCGGATCCACACCAGCCTGCTGCAGGGCGGTGAGGATGGCTCCGCAGCGCGCCGGCGTGAGTTCGCAGCCGATCAACGCATCGCGCACAACCGGGGGGACGGGAACGCAGGTGCTGCGGGCGATGGGATCGGCAGCAGGGGCGACGGGCACATAGGAGAGCAGGCCGCCGACGGAGCAGTGCACGCCGGAAGACGGGCGGGTGCGCTGCAGGTCGGCCAGAAGTTTGACATCGAGCACGCAGCCGACCAGACCGGGGGCGGCCTGGCTGAAGGTCAGGCGGTGGCCGGAAGGGTCCTCGCGGTAGCGGGCGATGATCTCGTCGCACAGGGCGGGATCGATCAGGCCCCAGTGGCCGCCGACCAGAAGGGCGGCGGAGTCGCCCTTGGCGGGCAGGCCGACGGCGTTCAAGGCGGCGAGCAGGTCATCGAGGTTGGGGAGAAGGCAGTCGTAGCAGGCCAGAGCGAGGGGGCCGCCCCGCCACTGATCGGGCGTGAGCGCTGCGGAGGCGGCGAGAAGATCGGACGGAAGGTGCGTGCCCCGGGTGGCGGAGGCGAAGGTGATGGGTCGGCCGCCAACGCGGGCGTCGGCGAGGGCGCCGGCGGCGGCGCGAGCGGCATGCGGATCAGCGGCGATGACGACGCAGCCGTCGATCCGCTTGCTGCGGAGCAGCCGGGCCAGAGTGAGTTGCAGAGCGGTGCGGCCGTCAGGCAAGGGCGAGGCCCAGTCGCGGGCATCGGGGGTGAGGCAGGCAACGACGGCGATGACCGCCGCGGGGCGGGCGGGGCCGGTACCGGCCTGGGGCAATCCGGCGTCAACAGCAAGGGCCTCGCGGGTGATCTTGGGGGCGCCGTCCAAGACGCGGGCGGCGCTGTCGAGGATGTCGGTGAGATGGTCGGCCGCGTGGATGATGCTGTCGATGTTGGCGATGTCGCGCTCGATCTGACGGCGCTGGACGGAAAACGGGTCCAGCGAGGTGTCGGTGTAGATGGAGCGATCGGTGCGCACGCGGTTGTAGACACCCCGCTGGTTGAGCCGCTCGACCAGCGTGAAGGCAGGACGGATCGCGGTGACGCGGGCACGGACGCTGTCGAGCCTGTCAATGAGTGTGTTCACGCGGGGCTGGTCGGCATGGTGCTCGAGCATCTGCTGGAGCAGTTTGACGGCCTCGGCGGAGCCGGTGCGGACGCGGCGGACATCGGAGATCAATTCGCGGACCCGCTGACGGACGGCACGACGGCGGGCGACAGGATCCTGATCGCCGGATCCGACGGCGGCGGCGGGGAGAAGGCTGGGAATGGGCGGTGCGTCTGCGGGGACGTAGCGGCGAAGAAACTCGGCCAGCGGCATGGGGGCGGCGCCATGCTTGACGGCTCCGCCTTCGGTCGCGTCGATGACGGTGAGGCCCCGGGCGGCGTCGATCTTGAAGTCGCGCTGAAACTGGACGAGGTAGGTGGACATCTGCTCGTCGGTGTAGACGGGGCGGCCGTCGTGCGAGGGGACGGTCCGGAGCAGGTTGCGGGCGCGGGCGATGCGTTCCCACTCGCGGGTCTCAAGTGTGGTGAAGGGGCCAAGTTCCGAAGCCCACACATCGTGGATGGCGGCTCCGGCGGAGTAGTAGAGGTTGTCGGTGAAGGCCAGATCCTGCCCGATGAACGCGACGGGGTCGCAGCCGAGATGGCGGGCGAGGTAATACGCCAGGTGGGCGACGGTGGCCCCGCTGGGCAGGGCGCCCATGTTGCGGGCCAGATCACGCCCGAGCAGTTCATCCAGAAACGGATCGTTGCAGCAGCGGATCACGCCGGGGAAGGCGGAGGTGACGGCGGGGTTGACCTTGGGCTCGACGACCAGTTGGATGCCCTGAACATCCTGCTCGGTCAGGCCCTGGTAGAAGCGGCCGGAGATCTCGTGGAAGTCCAGCGCGGTGACAAAGTGGGGTCGGATGCCGGCGGCCAGCAGGGTCTTCAGGGTGGTCTGGGTGGCGATGATGACCACACGCTCGGCGATGCCGGGCTGGGCGAGCAGCCGCATGTTGCGTTGCAGGCTGGGGCCGGCGGACACGACGACGGCCGGGCGGCCGGCGCAGACACCGGCCAGGTCGGCGATGCCGGGAGCAGCGGTGTAGTGGTCGAGGTTCTGCGTGAGGTTGCGGAGGGTGGTGCTGCTTTGGGCCAGGGTGGTGATCAGGGTCGTGCGGGCGGCCTTGGCAACGGCGACAAAGCGGTCGACGAACCGGGCCGCATCGGGGCCGAGGCGGGCCTTGCTGGGCGGGTGGTCAATGACGGCGACCCCCATGCCGACCAGATGCTCCACGCCGCTGATGGCGTGAGCGAGCGCACCCTCGTCGGCAGGGTCGGTGAGCACGATGACGTTGCCGCCGTCGAGCCAGGCGGTGCAGTCGATGCGTTCAAAGACGGCGCGGAGCAGGGGCAGGTCAGTCTCAAGGACAACCACCAACCCGCCGTGGGCGAGCTTGCGGGCCGCCTCGGCAACGTGGTAGCCGCAGGCAAAGCCGGTGATCACGGCGATGCCGCAGGACGCGGCGGTGACCTTCTCGACCAGCACGGCGGCCTCATGCAGCGGGCGTTTGCGGCTGCACAGCGCGCGTTCAACGGCGTCGCCGAAGCCGGGGCCGAGCAGGCCCCACTGGGTGAGCACGCCGGCGGGGGCGCCATCGGGGGTGTCAACAAAGGCCAGGCCGGGGTGCGGCTGGGTCTGGGAAAGCGTGACGGCCAGCGGGGCACAGGTGCGGGCCAGGGCGCGGAGGTTGGCGTCCAGGATGGGGTTGGAGGCGGTGGTCTCGGCGAGGGTGGTCAGACCGGGGCCGGGGGCCAGGAACAGGTCGGACCCCGGGAAGGGGGTCAGGGTGTCAGGGGAAGGGACGGGGTGCCCGGGGTGCATGATGCAGCGCGTATCGGGCGCAGGGCGTGCGCCGGTGCGGCCGCGGGAGGGCGGCGGGGGGAATGCCCCAGCCGGGGTGCGACCGAACCACCGGGGGTGGGGCAAACGGCCCATGGAGCGGGGTACCCTGCGGGCATGACCGCTGCTGCATCCTCTTCGGCCACCGCCACCATCCAGACCCCCCCAGCCGCCTCCTCATCCACCGCCGGCAAGCCGGCGGGGAGCCGGACCATGCGGGCGTTGTTCAAGCACACCGCCGGTCCGGAACTGCGGCTGGATGCGGCGCGGGCGGTGCCGGAGCCGGGGCCCCGGGACGTGCTGATCCGCGTTCGCAAGGCGGGCATCTGCGGGACCGACCGGCACATCTGGGAGTGGGATGCCTGGGCCGCGTCGCGAATCCCCGTGGGCATCGTCACCGGGCACGAGTTCGTCGGCATCATCGAGAAGGTCGGCTCGGCGGTCACGCGCTACCAGGTCGGCCAGCGGGTGTCGGCGGAGGGTCACATCTCGCCGGGGACCGGCTACAACGCCCGCACCGGCAACGCCCACATCGCCGAGAGCATGAAGATCCTCGGCGTGGACCGCGACGGCTGCTTTGCAGATTACGTCTGCGTGCCGGAGGAGAACGTCTGGCCGGTGCACCCCAGCATCCCCGACAAGGTGGCGGCGGTGCTCGACCCGCTGGGCAACGCGGTGCACACCGTGATGGCGGCCGACGTTTCGGCCAAAGCGGTGCTGATCACCGGGGTGGGGATCATCGGGCTGATGGCGGTGACAGTGGCCAAGGCGGCCGGGGCAAGCCGCATCTTCGTGACCGACGTGAACCCGCAGCGGCTGGCGCTGGCCAAGCGGCTGGGGGCGACCGAAGCGTTCAACACCTATGTGCCGCCGCCGCCCCGCGAGCCCTCGGGCCGCGCGGGTGCGGTCACGCCGGCGACGCCGGAGTGGATCAACGAGATCCGCAAGGCCACCCGGGGGGACGGGCCGGACGTGCTGCTGGAGATGTCAGGCCACCCCGCGGCCATCAACGACGGCTTCACCGCGCTGCGGATGGGCGGAACGGCGGCGCTGCTGGGCATCCCATCGATGCCGTTCACGTTTGATCTGACCAACCACATTGTGTTCAAGGCGGCGCGGGTGCTGGGCATCAACGGGCGGAAGATGTTCGAGACCTGGTACCAGATGGAGGAACTGCTGCTGGGCGGGCGGCTGCAGTTGGATGAGATCATCACCCACGATCTGCCCATGGAGGACTTCGCCACCGGCTTCCGGCTGATGCAGAGCGGCGAGGGCATCAAGGTGGTGCTGAGCGTGAACGCATGAGCCGGCGGCGGGCGAGGCTGAGGCGGTGGCGGCAGCGGCTGGGGACGGCGGTGCTGGTGATCGGCACGCTGGGGAGCGTGGTGAGCGCGGGGATGTGGGTGCGGAGTGAGGTGTGGCTGGATCAGGTGGCGTACAGGGTCGGGGCGGCCCCGGCCCCGCAGGTGCCGCCATGGGGCATGGCGTCTGGGATGCCGGGCGAGCGCCTCTACGTGCTGAGTAGTTCGGGCGTGCTGATCCTCGGACGCGGTGAGTCCGAAGGCTGGCATACGCAAAGGCGGCCTGAACTTATCGAGAACTACACCAACGGGCCGGAGGTCTTGAGTTTGCCCGTGACACTTCTGGCGCGAACGCAACTGGATAACGTGTTCTTTGCGTCGATAACAGACTGGCAGATGTGGGGGCTGGGCGTCTTTACCCACAGTTGTCAAGCGGTGGTCATTCCGTGGGCGCTGGTCATGGGCCTGTTCGGCGCGCCCGCTGCGGTGGTAGTGTGGCTGCGGCGAAGGCCGGGCCAGCCCATCGTGCTCACCCAGTGCGAGGCGTGCGACTACCCGCTGGGGGCGGCGGACGTGCGGGGTGTGCGGCGGTGCAGCGAGTGCGGCTGGGTGGCGGAGGGGCCGAAGCGGACGTGACCGGCGGTGGAGGGTGGGAGGAGCTGGTTTGGGCCTATCGTGAACAGTGATCGGTGAATCGGCCCAAAGCACGGTGCGGGCGGGCACGCCAGCCAGACGGTGGCCGCGGCGGCTGGGAACAGCCGTGCTCGCGCTGGGCACGCTGGTAAGCGTGGGCGGGGTGGGGATGTGGGTGCGAAGTGCGGGCTGGCTGGACCACGGCGGCTACGGGCTGGGGTGGTTCGTTGAGCCAGCGCCACGCGAGAGCCTGTGGCGGTTTGTCGCCGGGCGGGTCTTTGTCACCAGCAACTCGGGCGTGCTGCTGCTGGGGGTGAGCCGGTACACCAGTTACTCGTCCGACCGGGCCGGACTGAGCCAGTGGGAGACCTATGGCGGGTGGGAGGGCTCGAGCATGCAGGGCGTGCACCTGCGGGCGGACCGCGTGGTGGCGTGGCGATGGGGATCGCTGACCGACTGGCAGGCAGGCGGGCTGGGGCTGATTGAGCAGAGCCGGCAGGGTGAAGATGCGCAGATCGTGTCGCTGCCGTGGTCGATGGTGATCGGCGCCGGCGGCGTGCCCGCGGCGTGGGTGGCCTGGCGGCGGCGGCGGCGGGCCAGGCGGCTGGTGGCAGGGCAGTGCCTGCGGTGCGGGTATGCACTGGGCCCGGCGGATGAGCAACGGATGCGGAGGTGCAGCGAGTGCGGGCGGGCTGAAACTGCAAAGCTGCCATCGGACCCAGCGACAAAGTGACGAGCAGGATTGACACAACTGGGCCGAATCGGGGCCGAATGGTGCGGGTGCGGCGGCCTAATCTCGGCCATGAGCAGCAGCAAAGGCAAAGACGTTTCGGGCGGCAAGGTGAAGACCTCGGGCAAGGCGGATGTGGCGGCAGACGCTCCGCCGGCGGGGTTTGACCCGAACGCCGCCGCGGCCCCCGGAGCGGGCATCTTCGGACTCTCGTGCACCCGGGAGCAGTCGCGGATCGTCATCACGCCGGTGGAGTTCGACGCGACGACCAGTTATGGCGGCGGAGCCAGCGCCGGGCCGGATGCGGTGTTCGAGGCCTCCATGCAGGTGGACCTGCTCGACCACCAGTTTGGCGATGTCTGGAAGCACGGGCTGTTCATGGACAAGCCCAAGGGCCGGATCCGCAAGTTGAGCCGCGAGGCCAGGGCTTTGGCCGAGCCGATCATCGCCGCGGGCGGCATCGAGAACGGGGGCAAGCGGCTGCGCAAGGCGCTGGACAAGGTGAACGCGGCGAGCGCCGAGGTGAACCAGCACGTCTACGAGCGCACGGCGGCGGTGCTGGCGGAGGGGAAGATCCCCGGGCTTCTGGGTGGCGATCACAGCACGCCGCTGGGGGCGATCAAGGCATGCGCCGAGCATGTGACCGGTGGCAAGGGAGCCAAGGGCACCAAGGGCGAAAAGGGGCTGGGGATTCTGCACTTTGATGCCCACATGGACCTTCGGGACGCGTTCGAGGGCTTCACCTACTCGCACGCGTCGGTGATGTTCAACGTGCTCAAGGAGTGCCCGGGGGTGAGCCGGCTGGTGCAACTGGGCATCCGCGACTACTGCGCTGCCGAGCGGGCGGTGGCGGACGACAGCGGCGGGCGGGTGGTGGTGCTCTACGACCAGGACATCGCCGATGAGATCAACAGCGGGGGGAACTTCAAGGCGGTCGTCAAGCGGGCGATTGACGCCTTGCCGGCGAACGTGTACGTGAGCTTTGACATTGATGCGCTGGAGCCGGCGCTCTGCCCGCACACGGGCACGCCGGTGCCGGGCGGGCTGAGCTTCTCGCAGGCGGCCCTGGCCTTGAAGATGCTGGCGGAAAGCGGGCGGCGGGTGGTGGGCTTTGACCTTGTAGAGGTGTGCCCGGGACCGAACGAGTCGGATCCGCCGATCGACCAGAGCGTGGGAGCTCGGGTGCTGTACAAGCTGTGCGGCGCCGCCTGCGCAACGGCAGGTCGCTGACCGCGAAGTTCACACCGTCAGGGACGTTGCAGCGATCCGCTGCGCATGTCGGCGTCGCGTGACGAGCGGACGGCGCGCTCGACCAGGGCGCGGTCAGCGTCATCAGCGACGCCGGAGCGGTTGATGTCGGCCGGGGTCTGGTTCATCGAGTACAGGTCGTCGACGCTCAGGCGGGCGTCGGCGTCGCGGTCCTCGCTGGAGCGGGCCAGGCGGGCGAGCGGGTCGCCGATGACGATCTGCTGGAACGAGAGCACGGGCAGGCTGCTGAACGCGGCCTCAGCCCAGGAGAGGTTGCCCAGGTGCCAGGCTTTGACCAGCGCGTCGTTGTCCGGGACGGTCAGCGTGAAGGGCTCGAAGACGTTGCCGATGGCAAAGGAGCCCCCGGCGGCAATGAAGTCGGCCGCCTGCTCCTGCGGCACCCCGCCGGCCTCGACGTTGTTGAACTGGCGACCGTTGTAGCTCTCCATGGTGTTGAACACCGCCCCGGGCGCGTAGGTGAAGCTCTCGGCGTAGGTGGTGCGGACGTTCGGCGAGGTGGAGACATCGTCGCCGGGGGCTGTTCCCTCGTGGTTGGAGCCGTAACTGGCCAGCAGAATGACCGGGAGAGGTGCCGCGGGGGCATCGACGATCAGGCCCTGGCCACCGTAACTGATGCGCGAGCCGACAAGGAAGTTGTTCTTGTTGGCGAAGCGGTCGTAGCGAACGTTGGCGGGCGCGAAGCGGCGGTCGGCCAGAAGGGTGTCGCGGGCCTGTTCGTAGTCGTCGCCGTTCCAGATCAGCGAGAAGCCGCCGGTGTCAAACTCGGCGGAGTTGATCGGGCTCAGGACGCCGTCGGAGTTGGACTCATCCAGGATGAAGCCCGCGGCATCGACGTTCACCGGGATGGCCGGGCCGGCGGAGCGATCCAGCAGGGCGCGGACGTCGGCAACGGTGTGGCCGTCGAGGCGCGAGACGAGGTAGATGTCGCCGGGGGTCAGGGCGTTGGGCGGCGGGGCGAGCGTCGGGTTCGTGAGGCTGGCAGACCAGAGAATGCCGGGGCCGGCAGCGGGCGTGGTGGTGGGCGCGGAGAAGGTCTTGGCGTTGCGGCGGAAGCGCGTGCGCCACGCTTCGATGGGCAGGGTCTGTCGCCAATAGGGGTTGACGACAAAGCCGTCGGCGGGGGAATCCGCCGGGCCGTTGTTCTCGCCGGCATCGAGGTTCTGCCACAGCAGGACCAGTTCGGCATCCAAGGCGGCACTGTTGTAGTTCGCAGCGCCCAGCGTGTTGCCAGCGAGGGAGGGGTTGTCGCCGACGTTGGCGTTGTTGGATTGGAGAATGCGGTGCGGCAGGCCCTTGGTCAGCACCAGGCAGCGGATGGCGCCGCCGTTGGTGGAGCCGCCGCCGCCCGGGGCATCGGTCGCGGCCAGATGGGTGCGGAGGCGGTCGCGAATATGGAGGTTGAAGGCGGAGCGGGAGATGGTGGCGGCGGATTGCACGACACCGCCGAGCGAGGCGAGATCCACCACGCGGACGCCGGGGCGGGTGCCGGGGAGATTGCCCAGCCCGCCGGGAACCGCGGCCGAGCCGGCGTAGTGCTCGGCAACAGCGAGGGAGTCGGGGATGCGGCTGTCGTAGACAACCAAAACCTGATCGGGCCGGAGTTGGGCCGAGGCGGAGGCGGCCAGAGCGAGCGAGCCGGCCCCGGCCAGGACGCGGACGAGCAGATTGGCGGGGCGGAAACGCACGGACCGAGAACTCCGAAGGCACAGGGGGCGGAGATACGGTGGACGAAAGACAATGTACCCCCCTTGCAGCGGCCGACAAGCAAAGCGGACGCTGGACGGGCCCCGGGCGATGAGAAGGTGGGCAAACGGAGGCGGCAATGAAACGACGGCAACGCGGGAACGAGCCGGCGGGGCATGGCCCCACGCCCCCCACTTCACCGCCTTCTGCACTCCCTTCTGCACCCCCCACTCCGCCGACCTCGGGCAGCGGCGTCGAGGCAGCGATCTTGGCGTGCGTTCGGGCGTCGGCAGAGGGGGCGGCGGTGTGGGTGAAGGCGGTGCCGGGAGCGAGGCGGGATGAGGTGGCGGGTCTATTGGGGGATCGGCTGAAGGTGCGGGTGGCGGCGCCGCCGGAGGATGGGCGGGCCAATGCAGCGGTGGGCCGCGTGCTGGCGGCGGCACTGGGGGTGCAGGCGGGGCGCGTACGGCTGAGCAGCGACGGAGCCAACCCGCTGAAGGTGTTTGTGGTCGAGGGGCTGTCGGCGGCGGAGGCGAGCGCCAGGCTGCGTGCGGGCGGGGTGGGGTGAGCGTTCCCGGTGGGGCGCGCGGGGCAGGACGCTAAACTGGCGGGCCTTTCAGGGCATCATGCTGTGAGCAGACGCGGACGGGACCAGACTGGACGGGGTGGGGCGGCCGGCGGCGCTGCGGGCGGCGTGCGAACCAGCGCGCGCTTCGCGGGGACGCGCGCAGCGCACCGGCATGAGCGGGTGGAGGATTACGTGGAAGCCATCGAGCAGTTGTGCCGCGGGCTGGGTACGGCACGGGTGCGCGATGTGGCGGCGTTCATGGGCGTGTCGTCGGTAACGGTGTGCAAGATGGCGGTGCGGCTGACAGCGGACGGGCTGGTGCAGCAGGAGCGGTACGGGCCGCTGCGGCTGACCGGGGCGGGTCGGCGGCTGGCCAGGAAAGTGGAGGACCGGCACGCGGTGGTGCTGGCGTTTCTGCGCAGCCTCGGGGTGCCGGCATGGCAGGCGGAACTGGACGCTGAGGGGATCGAGCACCACGTGTCGGCGGCGACGATCGCGGCGATGCGACGGAGCCTGGGCAGGAAGAACGACGGACGGGTGCAGGGCAAGCGGGCGGCGCGAGCGAAGGGGAAGAATGAGGGGAAGCGATCATGAAAGAGCGAACGACGATGTTGCCTTCGGCGCTGGCTCGGTGCACGCGCTTTGCGAGATTGGGGACGACCGGGGTGCCGGCCTTGATGGCGCACCCGGACTGGCGGACGCCGTGCCCGACGCTGATCTGGATGCACGGACGGACGGCCAACAAGGAACTGGACAACGGGCGGTACTTGCGTTTGCTGCGGGTCGGGATCGCCAGCGTGGCAATCGACCTGCCTGGGCACGGGGAGCGGCTGGACACGGGGCTGCAATCACCGGAGCGGACGCTGGAGATGCTGGCGACGGTGCGGCACGAACTCGATGAGGTGGTGGAGGAACTGCACGGGCCGCACCACGGCGGAGTGTTCGACGTGGAGCGGCTCGCGATCGGAGGGATGTCTGCCGGCGGGATGGCGGCGCTGCGGAAGCTGTGCGAGCCGCACCACGTGTTTACGTGCGGGGCCGTTGAGAGCACCGCGGGGAATCTGGCGATGCTGTATGGCGACACGCCGGAGAACCCGTGGCCGGTGCATCACAGCCCGCAGACCGTGGCGCCGCTGGACCCGCTGATCAACATGGCCACATGGCGGGTGGTGCCGCTGCTGGCGTTGCATTCGGCGGCGGACCGGATCGTGCCGCTGGATTGCATCACGACGTTTGTGTCGGCGTTGCGGACGATGTATCGGGATCGTGGCGCCGACGCGGATCTGGTGAAGATCCACACCTGGGCAACGACGGGAGCCCCCGACGAACACAGCGGGTTCGGGCGGGTGGCCGGCGAGGCCAAGACCCTGCTGGTGCAGTTTCTGGTCGAGAAGCTGCGGGCGACGCCGGTCGACATGTTTGAGGCGTGACCGCGGGGTGCCCGCTCTGGCGACGGCCGCCTTTCGCCCGCTATTTGGCGGCTTTGGCGATAAAGGGCTCAGCCCAGCGCCAGAGGACCGGCTGATCGCCGGTGGTCAGGGCCTTGGCCAGCCCAGCCTGAGCCTGACGGGGCTGACCCACGAAGGCGGCGGCCAGCAGCAGCGCGGCAGCAGTGTCGGGGTCGGGCGCGGCTTGCGGCTGGGCAGCGTCTAGCAGTGCGGCGGCGCGGTCGTCCTCACCCTGCGCGAGCAGGGCGGCGTAGGTGCGGACAGCGGCGACATGCAAGAGGAAGCGCCGGGTGGCGGTCAGACGCTGGAACTCCTCAGGAGAGGCTTCGTCGGGGCGTTCATCGGCCAGCCGCTGGCGGAGCTGGGCAACGGCGCGGACCGCGGCGGCACGCTCGGCCGGGGGCGGGGCCTGCCAGTGGGCATGGCGCAGGATCGCGGCATAGGCGGTGCGCTGGGACCACGTGAGCATGAACCGGCCGTCGGGGTCGTTCAGCGCATCATCCAGGAACCCGAAGTTCTCATCCACCTCGCCCGCAGCGCGACAGAGCATGAGGTAGGCGAAGAGGGCTTGCTCATCACGCAGATTCAGCGAGGCCAGCGAGGCGGCCCGAAGGGCCAGCAGTTGCTGGCGGGCGGACGGGTGCTTGGCGGCCAGAAGCTGCAGGTGGTTCCCGAGCAGGACGGTGCAGGCGGCCCGCCAGGCGGGGTTCGCCGGCAGCGGATGCGGGCTGGGCTGCGAGGAAGACGGCGTCAGCCAAGTGGCCTCCCACAGGGCGACCAGGCTGGTGGCGGCAGCCAGGCCGGCCTCGGGCGTGCTGGTGGATGAGGCGGCGGCGGCGGTGCGGGCAAAGAAAGCGACCGGGTCGGCTGTGAATTCAGCGAGGGCTTGCTCCAGCGCGGCGGGCGGAGTCACAGGCGAGTAGGCGGGCGGCTGAAGGTGTCGACCGGGGCCGTGACGGGCGAGCCAGCCGGCATTCGGGGCAGGGGTGACCGGGGAGGTGCGGCCGAGGAACTGGACGGTCCAGTCGAGTTTGCAGAGCAGAGCGATGGAGGCGGGCGTGGCGCGGCGGGACCAAAGGCGGCTGCGCTTCTGCGGAAGACCAGAACCAAACAGACGGACCTGCAGGCCGTCGCGGAAGATCAGCGGATCGGCATCAGGGCCGGGGTTCAGACCGGCATCAGTCAGCCGCGTGACGGTGGCCTGGTCAGAGACCATGACCGCCAGGGCGTGGTGGCGGACCCACTCGGCCAGGCGGGGCTGGGCGAAGACGGAGCGCCAGCGTTCCTGGTTCTGGCGGGCGGGGGCGAGGACCACCAGCAGCAGCCGCTGCTCAGCAGTGGCCTGGGCAATGGCCTGCTCGAGTGGAAGCGAGGTGAGCACGGAGGGGCGGGCGTCCTGAGCGGGCTTGGGGGCGGCCGCGGGCGGCTTGGGGGCTGCGGGGGCCGCGATCGAATGGTTATAGGGCGTAACCGCGATGACGGCCAGGCTCAGAAGGGCGGGCAGGATGGCGGAGGAGATCAGGCGGGTGGATGGCATGGGGTGCTGCAACAGATAGACGGGCGTCAGGGGCTGCGGTTCCCGGACTGGGACGGACTGGAAGCGGGCAGACGCAGGTGCTCGGGTGGCGGCGAGGCGGGGTAGCCCGGCGGGGGATCAAGCGGCTATCATCTTGGCCCGACAGATGGGGGCCGCAGGCGCAGCGTTTGGCCGGCGGAGAGCGGGTGTTGCGCCGGGGCTTGGGGCACTAGAAGGATCGTTGTCATGGCACACAAGAAAGGTCAGGGCTCGACAAAGAACGGGCGCGACTCCAACCCGCAGTACCTGGGTGTCAAGCTGTACGCCGGCGAGACGGCCGCCCCGGGCGCGATCATCGTCCGCCAGCGCGGCACGCCCTTGAAGGCTGGCTTCAACGTGCGTCGCGGCAAGGACGACACCCTGTACTCCATCGGCCACGGCAAGGTGGTGGTGATGGGCCGCATGGTCCACGTGCAGCCGACAGATCCGAAGGAGCCCAAGCCGTCTTGGCTGGGCGCCTCGGCGAACTGAGGTTGGCCGCTTCGGCCGACACAACAACAGGTCTTTGAACATCCCCACGACCCTCGTGGGGATGTTTGTTTTTGGCGGGCCGCCCGCGGCCCACATGCCCGCCGGGCTGACCGGCTGACAGACCACCGCGCCCTGAGAGGACAGAGCGGTTTGAGTACGGGTTCTAATCGTGCTGGAGCACAACTACGGGCGGTGCGGCGGAGCTGGGACGTTGATGGTTGACCGAGAACCAAGCAGAGAAGTTCGGGGAGATGTTGTCGGATGCAAAGCGGTGCGCCGGGACACCCCAAGAGAAACCCCGAGATCGAGTGTGGAATGATTGCAGGTACTCGTTTTTGTGCTATCTTGGCGGCTCTGCGGTGCGTCTGGTACAACGAGTCGAGCGAACAGAAGAGAGCGAACAGCAGCAATCACAAACCCGTATTTTTTCAGACGGAGCCGACTGGATCCCGCGGAGGGCAGCCGGAGGGTTGGTGAACCGCCCCACCGGACCCGGATGGAGGCGAGTTCTCGGCGGATTGCACCAAGATCGCCTCGATTCATGGAACTTTGCGATGGCGGGATGCGTATCCCAAGGCTTGAATGGCTGGCAGCGACCACCAAACACAATGCGTACATGTGGGGTCAGAAGATGGCAGGGAGGAGGCGTGTGGGTGACGTGGACATGGGTAAGTTGTCGGCAAGCAGAGAATGTCTGGAACTCGTCATTGATTTCCTGAGAAGCCCCCCACTTTCCCAGCGAATGTGGTACCTTCCCGCAGAGGGGGACAGGTGAGAGTGGAAAGACAGGCAATCTGTGCGACCGGTAGGGGCAAGAAGTTCGCAGGATGGCCTGACCGGCAGGGGGAGGCTCACAGGCGGTTGAGCGCAAGCGTCCGTGGAGGACCCGGCGGAACAGACAGGGAAAAGGGGAACCAGATGACGTTGAAGCGGAACAACCGCTGAGACAAGCAGGGCGGGGCGACGTGACGGAGTTGGAACTCGGTCGGACCAGTCAGACAGACCGGCAGGTGAGCGTTTGGAGCGTCCACCAAGCCATTGTTCGAGGAACCAGGATCGCCGCACCCAGGCGAGAACACACCATGCAGCCCACCAATCTCATGCCGATGTCTGCCGCCCCGAGCCCGCTGGACCAGGTCCGGCGTCGCATCAAGGTGGAAATCTCCGAGGCCACCGCGGAGGTCAAGGTTCCGTCCAAGACCGCCAAGGGCGCGTCCAAGGGCGTGATCAGCAAGACGAAGATGCGGCTGTCCCCCGAGGACGAGCGGCTGCTGTCTTCGTTGCTTGAGACCGAGCAGGACTTCATCGACTCCCCGGCGTTCTACGAGGACGACGCGGAGAAGAAGATCTACGACGAGGCGCCGGAGATCCCCAAGCCCGACACCTCGTGGTATCACCCGGTGATGGACGACCTCTCGGGCCGGACCCGCACGATCAAGACTGCCCAGCAGGTGATCCTCACCGGCGCGCAGGAGAAGGTGCTGTTCCACCAGTTCAACTACGCCCGCTTCCGCATCTGGCAGCTCCAGAAGGTGGTGTGGGAGAGCCCGACGCGCAAGCCGGACATCACCACGGCTCAGCAGATCCTGCGGTGGTACCGCAAGGCCGATCTGATCCGCACGCAGATCGCCAACACCAACCTGGCGCTGGTGCTGGCGATGGCCAAGCGGACCCGCATGAGCGAGGTGGACTTCGCCGACCTGGTCAGCGAGGGCAACATGGCCCTGCTTCGCGCCGTCGACAAGTTCGACGCGGGGCGTGGCTACAAGTTCTCGACCTACGCCTGCCGCGCGATCCTCAAGGCCTTCAGCCGTCAGGGCATGAAGCTGAGCAAGTACCGCCAGCGCTTCCCGACGGACTTTGACCCCAAGCTGGAGAAGTCCAACTTCCTGGAGACCAAGCGGGCCTCGTTCGAGAAGGACGCTGCGGAAGAGGTTCGGCGGATCGTGCTGAACAACCGCGCCGACCTGACCGACGTGGAGCGGACGGTGATCGAGCACCGCTTCGGCATTCGCGCCGGCGAAGAGGTTCGCATCGCCCGCGCCGCCGAGAAGGCCGAGGAGCCGGAAAAGCCGATGACGCTGGAGCAGGTCGGCCAGATCATCGGCGTGACCAAGGAGCGTGTGCGCCAGATCCAGAACAAGGCCATGGAGAAGATCCGCCTTGAACTGGAGGCCAACTTCCTGGGCAACCGCGACGCCAAGGAGGCGGTGGCGGCCGCTCAGGCCCAGGCCGCCGCGGAGGGCGTGCCCCAGCCCTCGCTGGAGCAGATCCTGCGGATGTCGAACATGACCAACTGAACGGCCAGCCCGGGTTGCCGGCGGCCGGTTGGTTGGGTTGGTTGAACGCGAAGTGAACAAGCAAGGCCCTGCGGTGATGCCGCGGGGCCTTGTGTTTTGGGGTGAGCACGCAGGAACCGTGGGACTGCGATGGAAGCGATCGGTGGGGCAGCTGCGGGGTCGAGTTCCGTCAGGATCTCTCCACCATCGCCGTGGCCGACCAGTCCCGGGCAACTCAGGCGTTGGCTGGACGACGCAAGGCCCCAAGTGGAGCGCCAGAGCAGTTACCGGCCCCCTGCCGTGTGTTCCTCACCCCTCACGCCACCACTTGTTGCCCTTCTGATGAGCTGCTTGAACTTCTTCAACCAACCCTGACGAGTCTCTTGTTCCTGTGCAAACTGACGACACTCTTGGATCTTCTCGAACGAGATCTCAATGCATGGCATCCGGTGGACGTCGATCGGCGGTGCGACATTCAGCCATGCACAACCAGCCGCAAGCTCTCGTACCAGGTCGTTTCGCAGGTGAACCTCAACCGCAAGCGATGCAATCTGGAGCCGCCCGACGGCACAACACCAGTACATGATGGTGCCGTCCGGATACCCATCGCTGCAAGTCAGCTCAGTGTACTTCTCGAACGATGGCTCTCTGACGGCCAAGGCCAGCCCCTCATCGCCGGCGGCCGGGGTTGGGGGACGCCAGCCCACGGCGTAGCAGTTCCAACACGCCTCCCCCGCGGTTTGCATTCCGGCGACTGCAAAACCCAGCACTGTCCTGAGGTCGCTCGAGTCTATCGGCACTTCATCCTCCCTGCCGCGTCGTTCATTGCACCGACAATCAGTATAGCAACTTCGTGGAATCGCCCGGAGAGGAACGTCGGGGCAACTGTGCTTCGCAGGATGCGATTCTCCTGCGGCCAACGGAGGCTCCGCCGGGGCTTCGAGTTGGGGGCTGAAGCAGATGATTGGCCGCACGCGAGTGAGATCTACGACCCCACAAAGCTCCCCACCGTCAACGCAGCCAGCACCACCCCCAACACCACCGGCCCAACCACCTGCCACGTCCGAACACTCGCGAGCGGCCACCGACCCGCCGGTGCCGCCCATTGCACCGCCTCCGCAGCCTGGGCCGGCAGGCAGCCGGCGCACAGGGCCAGCCACACCAGCAGCAGCGGTTCGAAGTACCGCTGCCACGAGAGAGCCTGGCAGGTCATCGCGGCGACGAAGCCGGCCAGCGCCGCCAGCAGAATGAGTGCGGTGCGGCGCGGGAGGGCCTGCGTCCACAGGGCCAGCCACGCCCCGCCAAGGGCAGCCAGGGCGACGATCAGCAGGCTGGTGCGATGGCCGAACCAGGTGACCACCAGCCCCAGCGGCTCGGTGGCGCGGGCGAGGTTCCACAGGCCGCCGATGCGCGGGCGCGGGAAGTGGTCCGTCGGCACCGCCAGGGCCACCGCAGCGGCGGCCAGCATGGTGGCCAGCACCAGCCCCCAGCGGACGGTGTTCCGCTGGATGCGGGGCCACAGCCACGCAAGGAAGAACACGCCATACACGCCGAGCAACGCGAGGATGAACGCCGGCGTTGAAGGCGAGAGGCCAGTGACGCTGGTGGCGTCCTCATCGCCGGCCTGGGCCTGGGCAAAGCGGAAGCCGGGCGGGGTGAGGCCCCGCCACGTGATGATCAGCACCGTGAGGGCGGCGACGGCGGGCACCGCGGCAGCGAGCACCACGCCCACGCGACGCAGGCCCCCGGTCAGGCCGTCAACCGGAATCAGCCAGGCGAAGCGGGCGGCGGCGAGCGATGCGTCGGCACGGCGGGTGTCGCCCAGGCCCACGCGGCCCGCGAAGAACGCACCGACGAGCGCGGGGGCCAGCACCCAGAGGTGGATCTGCCGACACATGACCAGCAGGAACAGGGCCAGGCCGAGCAGCGTGTACCACCCACCCCAACCTCCCATCCCCCACCAACCCCCCCACCAGCGGCCCGAGCCGTGGGCGGCACGATCGGGCGGGCCCTGAAGGGCCAGCAGCAGCACGACCAGCACGCCGAGCCAGCCGGCGTTGTCGGGCAACAGATACGCACCAGCCTGCACCACATACATGCAGCAGCCCAGCGGCAGCGCAAGGGCGAGGGCGGCCAGGGTGCCCCGCCGCGGGGCCAGCCAGCCGACCAGCAGGCCGAGCATCGCGGCCGGCAGCAGGGCGGCCAGAAGGCGGAGGGTGGTGGTGTCGGCGGTGAGCCAGCGGTGGACAGCGGCGAGAAGAAGATGGAAGCCGGGCGTGGTGGCGGAGGGGTAGTCGGCCAGGTTTGGGGCGGGCAGCGCGGCGGAGAAATCAGCGATGACGCGGAGGTGAAAGCGGTCCTGATCAAACTGGGTGCGGGCGTGGGTGGCCCCGGAGAGGATGACGGCGGCGAGAACGGCCCACATCGCGGCGGCGGCAACCAGGCCGCTGGCGAGGGCCAGCGCGGTGCGGATGGGGCCACCGGTGAGGAGGCGGTGTTCGATGGGGATGGGCGCGGGGGCGTGGGAAGGGGTGGGCGCCAGGGGATGGGCGGCGGGGCGGGGCATGGGGCAAGGGGGTGATTCGGCCATCAGGCCGCCGGACCATGAGCGGTGGGTGGCGAACAATCCCGGCCCGGCGATGGGTGATGTGACAATTGGTACGGGTGAACCGGACCGTATCTGCATCGATAGAGCGGCCGGACGCGAAACGCGGTCGGCAGGGCGGGAGGTATGGTGTTTGGGTAATGAAAGGGTATCAGGCAGCGATGAAGACGGGGGGCGAAGGGGGCCAGCGTGGGGCAGGGTGGGGCAGGGTGACAGGCGAATGGAGTGGGATACGACGGGGGGATGGAGGCGTTATGGCTGAGACTTCGCGTTCGTTCTTCCGCACGGGCCTGGGCAAGGTGGTGCTGTTCGGTGGCGGTGGGCTGGTGCTGCTGGCGGGCGGGGTGGTGCTGCTGGGGCCGACGGTGGCCTCGTCGTTTGCGCCGGGGATCATCCAGAGCACGGCCAACGCGCAGATCAGCGGGTCGGTGAAGGTGGGCGGGGTGTCGCTGTCGTGGTTCGGGCCGATCAGCGTGAGCGGGGTGGAACTGCTGGATGAGGCCGGCAAGCCGGTGGCCAAGGTGGACCTGGTGAGCGATCTGGGGATCCTGTCTGTGCTGGGCGGGATTGGCGACGTGGGGACGCTGAAAGTGAGCGGGCGGGCGGACCTGCGCGCGGTGACCGACGCCAGCGGCGCGGTGAAGACGAATCTGGAGCGGGCGATCGCGCCCAAGACGCCGGCGACGCCGGCAGCGGGCGGGACGAGCGGCGGGGGGGGCGGGGTGCCCGGCACGCTGCGGGCGAAGGTGGAGATCACCGGGATTGATGTGACGTATGTGGAGACCGACGCCGGCGGGAAGACCAGCGCCGAGGCGGCGATTCGCGGACTGAAGGGAACGGTGACGGCGAACATGGCAGGGGGCGGGTCGGCGCAGATTGATCTGACAGCCGGCTTCGCTGAGGGGAGCGGGGCGGCGACCGGCGGCGGGGCCGCGAGCGGTACGCTGGCGGTGAACAGCACGGTGGATGGGCTGCTGGACAGCGCGGGGAAGGTGGCTGTGGCGGGGATGAAGACCAAGACGACGGTGAAGGCCTCGGGCGTGCCGGTGCGGCTGATTGATGCGCTGGCGCAGCAGCAGGGGCTGCTGGTGGAGGCGCTGGGCGACAGCCTGGCGGTGGACGCCGAGGTGAACGGTGGTCTGAAGGATGCGACGGTGGTGGTGAACGTCCAGGCGCCCCGGGCGACGGTGAACGCAGCGCTGCGGGCGGCCAATGACCGGCTGACGGCAACCGGACCGGTGACGGCGGAGGTGCGATCGACACGCTTCGTCGAGCGGCTGGGCAACCTCAAAGCGTCGCTGGCCGACACGGGCATCAGCATCAGCACGTGGCCGTCGGCCAAGGTGACGGTGACGGGGCTGAATGTGCCCATGAGCGGGTCGGCGGATTTGCGCGGGAGCGGGGCGCAGGTGATGCTGGAACTCAGCGAACTGACCGGGGCGGCGCGGCTGCCGAACCAGCCCGAGCGGGCACTGACGGTGGCGCCGCTGCGGCTGACAGTCAACGCGGCCGACCTGGGCGGGCCGGTGAGCGTGCAGGGCGGCACGTCGGCGAATCTGGGCGGGGCGAGCGCGGGCACACTGAGCGTGGCGGCGACGGCCAGCGGGCTGCTGGATGGCCAGGGGCGGCCGGCGGCGGTCGCGGCGATGAACGTGCAGGGTGAGGCGAAGGTCACGGGGCTGTCGGCGGAACTGCTCGATCCGGTGCTCAAGGGGATGAACCTGCCGCTGGTCGTGAAGGACGACATCGGGCCGAGCATGGATGTGACGGTCAAGGCGGAGACGGCGACCGGCTCAAGCGATCGGGCAGTGACGCTGAGCGTGGCGAGCGCCAACGTGAACGTGGAGGCCCCAATGGTGATCCGGGCGACGGAGATCGCGACGGTTCGGCCGGTGAGCGTGAAGGTGAACTCGGCGAGCGGGCTGGCCGGGCGGCTGGCGGGGGACGCGGTGAAGCTGAGCGGGCGGGGCGTGGTGGAGGCGCAGGCGACGCTGCGAGTGCCGACGACGGGGGGCAAGCCGGACATGAACGCTGTGACGGCGCAGGTGAGCGCGGTGGTGACCGATGTGGCAGCCCGACTGGCGGCCGATCAGGACGCGGTTGAGGTCACGCGGCTGACGACGACGCTGGGCTTGAACCCCGGGCAGCCGGTGGATGTGAAGGTCGACGGGCAGTTGCGGCACCGGGGCGTGCCGGCGAGCCTGAGCGCCGATATGAAGGTGGCCGGGGCGCTGGGCACCAAAGTGACGCCCGCGCTGCCAGGATTAGACGGCATGCGGTTGAACGGCCAGGCGGCGGTAACAGGCGTGCCGTTTGCGTTGGTGAACCAGTTTGCCCAGCTCAGCGGGGTGACGCTGGAAGCGGCGGAGATGCTCTACGGGCAGGCGGCGGGGGTGACGGTGGGCCTGCGGACGGGGAGCGCGGGGGAACAGGTGGTCAGCGCCAACCTGAGCGCAGGCGGGCTGCGGACGGCGACGGCAGAGGCAGCACTCAAGCCGACGAGCCTGGCGGTGAGCGGCGTGACCATCGAGGCGGACATGCCGGCAGATCGGCTGACGGCACTGCTGCGCAACGCGGGGCTAAGCGCTGAGAGCCTGCCGAACTTCGCGGTCACCGAAGCGGTGCGTCCGAAGGTGACGGTGGGCGCCTTTGAGGTGCCGCTGAAGACCGCCAACGGCGTGGTGACGCTGGCGCCGGACTTCGCCAAGGGCAGCGGCGAGGTGGGCGTGGAGGTGGGCATGGAAAAGGTGGCGGTGCGTGGGCTGATGCGTGACAAGCCGACGCAGAGCCACGGGGTGAATGGGCTGAAGTTGGCGGCGCGGGCCCCGGTGGCGAGCTTGGCTGGCACGCCCACGCTGAACTTCACCCTCGGCGGGGAGGTGCTTCAGGATGGCGCAGTGGCGGGCAAGCTGAGCGGTCGTGGCGGCACGACAGCCGGGGGCGGGCTGAACGCGGACGTTCAACTCGCCGACGTGCCGACGGCACTGCTGGACGGCCTGGCGGGCCGGCCGATGCTGGTGAGCGGAGCGGCGGGCGAAAAGCTGACCGTGACGGCCAAGGCGGCGCGGACGGGCGAAGGGGCCCCGCTCGAGGCGACGGTGGCGGTGGACAGCCCGAGGCTGAAGGTCTCGGAGGTGGCGGTGCGGACGAGCGCCGACCGGCTGAGCGTGAGCAAGCCGGTGACGGTGGAACTGGACGCAACGGCGGAGTGGCTGAACCGCTTTGCGATGGGCGGCGAGAGCCTGCCGGCGGGGCAAAGCCCGGATCTGGCGGTGGTGGGGAACACGAAGATCACGTTGAACCTGCAGAGCCTGACGCTCTCGACCGGCGGGAGCGAGCCGGACGCGGGGCCGGCGCGACCGGGCGTGTTTGCGCTGGCGGCGACGGCGAGCGTGCCGAAGATCACCATGGAGCGGCGTACGACGGGGGCGGACGGGAAGCCGGGCAAGGTGCAGTCGGAGATCAGCGGGACGAGCGTCGAGATCGGGACGCAGAACGACGGGCGGGCGGTATCGCTCAAGGCGGCGGTGACGCGAGTGGCCGAAGGCGGTGCGGCGACGGGCGAACCGCTGCGGCTGGATGCGCTGCTGAGCGGCTTTGCCGGCGCCAACGGGAAGATCGCCACCGACGGAGCAGTGGTGGACCTGACGCTCAAGGCGGGCAAGGTGCCGACGGCGCTGATCGATGCGCTGGCCGGCGGGATGGACCTGCCCCGGATCCTCGGGCCGGAACTGGCGGCGGACGTGGCGTTGCGGCAGTTCTCCAAGACGGGCACCTCGGGCTCGCTGTCGGCGAATCTGCGCACGGCCAGATCACTGGTGGATGTGGCGGGGCCGATCTCGGGCGGGGTGCTGAGCGTGGGTGGGCAGGGGGGGCCGGGAGGGCAGAGCGGGCGGCCCTTGCGGCTGGAGCTGTCGGAGTTCACTTACGGTGTGGACACGACGTTCCTGGAGGTGCTGCCGTTGTTCGCAGAGGTCTCGCGGAAGGCAGGTGAGCGGCCAAGTGCGATCTCGTCGACGAATCTCCGGCTGCCGATTGACGGAGACCTGCGCAAGCTCAACGGCACCATCCGGGTGGACATGGGGCAGGTGCAGTACACGTTCGCGCGGGAACTGGGGGAGATTCTGGACAACACGATCTTCACGCAGGATTCGGCGGTGTCCCAGCGGCCGATCGCACCGTTTGACATCACCATCACCAACGGAGTGTTGCGGTACGACCGGTTTGAGATCCCGGTGCGGAACTTCTTCATGCGGACTGAAGGAACGGTGGACCTGGTCAACAAGCGGATCGACGTGATCACGTACATCCCCACGGTGGCACTGTCGCCGGGGCTGGCGGAGCGATTGAACAACCAGGTGGCCGGAGCGTTGCGCGGGGTGATGCCGAATCTGATTTCCGAAGCGACGATGATCCCGCTGCGGACGCGCGGGCCGATGAGCAAGCCGACGCGGGAACTGGACTTCCAGGCGTTCATCGACAACCTGGGCAGGGAGGTCATCAAGTCGCCGGAGAATCTGATTGACGCTATCGGCAACCTGATCGATCGCGAAAAGGACCGAAAGGACGGCAAGGACGGCAAGAAAACGCCCGCTCAGCCGGCCCGGCCGACCACACCGCCAAAGCAGCCGGGAAAGAAGTGAGCCGGCGGCTTCAGGCCTCTCGGCGGGCGGCGAGGAACATCATCGAGCCCCGGTCGCTGGAGGACAGCGTGAGGCCGGCCCAGAGGGCGGTGACGGCCTGGCGGAGGGCGAACAGGGGATAGCCGCGCTGCATCTCGGCGGCCATGTGGGAAGCGAGGTCGAACGCGTGCGCCGCCGGTGGCGGAGGGAAGCCGCCCCGGAGCAGGGCGCGGAGGGCGTTCTCAGGCGGGGTGTAGGTCAGGAGGCCGACGGGGGACAGGCCGGGGACGGACTGGATGCAGCGGCGAAGGGTGGCGGGGCAGAAGTGGCAAACGTGGGTGTGCGGGATCCACTTCGGGAAGCCGGGGCCGAACTGGTCGACGACGGGGGAAGCGAAGTTGTCGGTGCCGATGATCAGCAGGCCGCCGGGGCGGACGGCGGCGGCCAGGGCCTGCACAAAGGGGCCGGGCGTGGGGATGTGTTCGATGACTTCGAAGGTGACGGCGGCGTCGAAACGGCCAGGGCCGTTCGGGGCCGGGTCGCACTCGGGAGAGGAGAGGTCCAAGATGCCGGTACGGACGGACTGGCCGAGGCGTTCGCGGGCCCAGGCGGACTCGCCGACCGAGGGCTCGACGCCGCGGACGGTGTGGCCCATGGCGCGGAGGCGCGGGAGGAGGTAGCCGTAGCCGCAGCCGACGTCGAGGATGCGTTGCGGGCCGGTGAGGCCGGCGAGGCGGAAGAGGCGGGTGACGACCTGGGCGTTGACGGCGGCGTTGACCCGCTGGCCCTGGCGGTGGAACTCGGAGCCGAAGGTCTCGCGGTAGTAGGCGGCGGTGTCGGTGGCGTCCATGATGCGGGCGGAGTGCAGCATGGCGCAGCGGGTGCAGCGGACGACGGGGATGTGGCGGAAGGCGACGGCGACGGGGAAGGGGCCGGGGGCGGCGCAGAGGGGACAGGGCCCGCGGTCGATCAGGCGGGGGAGCCGCGGGGCGGAGGTGGTGGTTGCGGCGGCGTGGGTCACTTGAGGCCGGCGAGCTTGCGGACGGTCATGTCGAAGTTGCGGGTCATGGAGGCGTGGAGGCTCCAGACGACGACGCCGTGGAGGACGGCGGAGATGAGGGCGCCGACGAGCAGGCAGGTGCGGGCGCCCATGAGTTCGCCGGAGCGGTTGATGGTGGTGAACATGCCCTCTTCGGGGAAGATGAGCGCGAAGGCGGCGGAAGCGGGGCTGGCGGCGCCGAGGACGGGGCCGATGATCTGGATCTGCTGGGAGGCGTTCCAGGCGCACAGGCCGATGGTGCCGGCGACGGCGGCGACGACGCCGACGGTGCTGGCGACGGAGGCGATGGTGCCCCGGCTGCGGAGGGACCAGAGCATGCCGACGATGACGCAGAAGGCGGTGAAGGGGACGGCGACCAGCGTCATGACGACCAGGGCCTCGGGGAGGACGAAGGGGACGTTGATGGTGGCGACGGCGCCGCCGGCGGCCGGGCCTCCGAAGCCGAGTTGGGCGGTGGGGACGAAGGGGACGGCGGCGTTGTCCGCACGGCCGAAGCCGCCGAAGGCGGAGTACAGCCCGGCGGCGGCGACGGTGACGATGGGGACGACCAGCATGGGGAGCAGCCAGGTGACCATGCCCCGCAGTTTGCCGGCCAGGTAGGCGCTGGCCTGGATGGGGGTGGTCAGGAGGATGTCCAGCGTGCCGTCCTCGCGCTCGCGGCTGATGGAGGTGGCGGCCATGTTGATGGCGACCAGGCAGATGACGCCGATCTCGCCGATGACGGTGACGAAGACGGCGGTGCGGAACTGGGCGGGGGTGAAGGCGCCCCGGTGGACCAGGACAATGAAGGCCAGGCCGAGGGCGACGCCCGAGGCGATGAAGAGCCAGCGGCCGGCGGCGCGGCCGAGGGTCTGGGTGCGGCCGGCGGCCTCGCGCCAGGCGATGGGGTTGTGCCAGACGGCGCGGGGGGCGCGGATGCCGGAGCCCTCGGCGGCGGCGCGGCCGAGGATGCGGCGGAAGAACGAGGCCTGGGGGCCGGCGCCGGCGGAGCCGAAGCCGGCGAAGCCGCCGACGCGGACGGTGATGACCGAGACGACCATGAGCAGCAGGCTGATGGCCGACGAGAGCAGGCAGAAGGTGGCGACGGGGCGTTCGAGGAACCAGACGGCCAGACCGGACTGGGAGCCTTCGGGGCGGAGGGCGTATCCGGTGGGATTGAGCAGGGCCTGGAGCGCGAGGAAGGGGTTGATGGCGGTCATCCAGGTGACCGTGGGGCCGACGCGGGAGAGGGCGTCAATCGCGATGGTGATGGCGAGGTAGCTGACCACCGAGACGTAGAAGGTGAAGACGGCGCGGCGGCCGACCAGGCGGCTGACGGAGAGGGCGATGGCCATGGTGCCGACCAGCAGGGCGGCGCAGGCGGCAATGAGAAAGCTGCTGAAGATGGTGGTGCCTCGGACACCTCCGAAGTACTGCGTGACGGCAAACAGGGGGAGGCTGCTGAAGAGCAGGGCGAGGATGAAGAAGAGGCGGCCGAAGAGGTTGCCCAGGACGATCTCACCGGCGCCTAAGGGCGTGGTGAGAAGAATGTCCCATGTTCGCGGGTCGGCCTCCTGGGCGATGGCGCCGGCCATGAAGACGGGGGCGAGGATGCAGATCAGGGCGATCTGGAGGTAGGCGATCCAGGCGAAACTGGTGGCGCCTGCGGCGGCCAGGTCGCGATAGGAGACGGCGTCGCCCCGGACTTCGACCAGAAGGGCATACAGCAGGACGACGATGAGCGAGCCCAGATAGGCGATGCGGATGTAGTGGTGGCGGGAACGGCGGGAGCCGTTGCTGACCAAGCGCACCGCGATGGGGTTGAGCGGGCCGAGCCTGAGCAATGAGCGAAGGAAGACCGGCATATGTGGACCACACTCCCAACCCGCCCCACTACAAACCCCCGCTGCCACCCCCCACTTCCAACCCCACTCCTGCCCTTGGCTGCTTGGGCAGAGCCACCGGGGTTCGGTCGAGGGTACGGCGGGCGGGTGAGGGTGGGCCGCGGGGCTATTTGCGGGGGTGGAAAGCGCGGTGGACTTCTTTGAGGGCGGTGCGGTCGACGTGGGTGTAGATCTGGGTGGTGGTGATGTCGGCGTGGCCGAGGAGTTCCTGGACGACGCGGAGGTCGGCCCCGCCGGCGAGGAGGTGGGTGGCGTAGCTGTGGCGGAAGACGTGGGGGCTGATCTTCAGGGGCAGAACGGTGCCGCCTCCCCGGGCGGCCTTGGCGGCTTTGCGGACGAGTTGCCAGAGGGCGACGCGCTCGAGGGCTTTGCCGGTGGTGGAAAGGAGGAGCGGGCCGGGGTCGGGGCGGGGGCGGCCCTTGGCATCATGAAGCAGGACGGGGCGGCCGGCCGAGAGGTAGCGGCGGAGGGCGTTCTGGGCGGGGAGGCCGATGGGGGCGAGGCGTTGCTTGTCGCCCTTGCCGGTGACCAGGAGCACGCCGGAGGCGGGCTTGAAGTCGTCCGGGCGGAGGCCGGCCAGTTCGCTGGCGCGAAGACCACAGGAATAGAGCAGGTCGATCAGGAGGGTGTCGCGGAGGGCGAGGGCCTGGGCGAGGGCCTGGGCGCGGGGGGAGTCGTCAGCGGGCTTGGGGGTGGCGGCGGCGCGGAGGATGGCGCGGATCTGGCCCGGAGAGAGGACGTTGGGGAGTTTCTTCCAGCGGGTGGGGCGGTCGATCGCGTCGGCGGGGTTGGTGGTGGTGAGGCGACGCTCGACCAGGAAGCGGCCGAAGACGCGGATGGTGGCCAGGTGGCGGGTGACGCTGCTGGCGGCCAGGGGCTTGCCGGTGACTTCGCCCTGCTTGAGGCGGACGAGGTGTTCGGTGAGGTCGCGGGGCTGGAGGTCGGCGAAGGTGACAAGGCCGGGGCGGCGGGCGGGCTTGTCGGGCGAGGCGAAGAGGTCGCGGCAGAGGTCGGCCAGGTCGCGGAAGTAGCCGGCGACGGTGTGCGGGGAGGCCCCCACTTCGACGCGGAGGTAGCCGAGGAAATCCGCAATGACGACGCGGCGGTCGGGGGTTTGGGTGTCAAGGAAGGCGGCGACGGCGCGGGTGGTGAGCGGGGCGGAGGGGCCGGTGACGCGGCGGGGCATGGGCGTGGGCCGCGGCGGGGTGCGGGGCGCTGAGCGGGCGGGGCGGGCTGAGGGGGATCGGCGTGCCATGGCCAAGGGGACGGTACGAAGGGTGGAGGGCGGGATGGGAGAGATGGCGAAATGAAGGCAGGTGGTGCGGGCGGGGGCGGGGTGGGAAGGCGGGGGAGCAGACTTGAGAGGGGGGATCGGGAAGGCGGAGCGGTGGATTCGAGAGTGGAGGTCCGTGATCATGGCATCGGAGGGATGGTTTGCGGCTCCCGTTTGTGAGGTCTTGGTCTTTCTTCGCTTCCTTCGCTTCTTTGCTGACTGTCTTCATGTCTTTCTCTTCAGAGAAAGCAGAAGAGAAGAATGGTCAGCGAAGGAGCGACGAGAGCGAAGGGAAGGCAAGAAAGGCAAGAAGGCGGGAAGACAGGGAAGCAGATTTGGGATTTCAGATTTGAGAGGGCGAGAAGGGCGGTGTGGGCGTGTGGAAGGGGTGGGTTGCTTGTGCCGTCTTGGTTTTTCTTTGCTTCCTTCGCTGCTTTGCTGACAGGCCTTCATGTGTTTCTTTTCAGCAAAGTCAGAAGAGAAGAATGGTCAGCGAAGGAGCGAAGCGACTGTGTTGATTGTCAAGCCTCTTTCGAGTTCTTTTCGCCCCAGAGCTTGTCGTCACGGACCAGGGCGTTGAGGATGGTCAACAGCTTCCGCATGCACGCAGTCATGGCCA
>Ga0068872_10000325_pt1 | contig 40125 bp, 33 predicted proteins | sample NOAtaG_7_FD_66441 | JGI IMG/M metagenome (GOLD analysis project Ga0068872, IMG submission 66441) | Freshwater lake microbial communities from Lake Erie, under a cyanobacterial bloom - NOAA_Erie_Diel1S_2200h metaG | ecosystem: Environmental > Aquatic > Freshwater > Lake | place: USA: Ohio, Lake...
CTGGCGACGGTGCCTACGAAGAAGTCATTCGCGCACGCCAGGTAGCCACCGCGGCCAAGCGGTGGATCGCAGCGATTGTCGTTTGATCGAAACTCAACTAAAAGACCGTGCTGTCATGAAAGCTCGCTTTGCGAACCTTTGCATGACGCCAACTTGGACCCCGAAATCAGGGTATACGCCGAGAATTTGCCGTGCCGATTCGATGGAATGGCAAGAGGTTACGGACTTCGCCCAGCCCATTTCCTACTGCGGGCTGCGGTCTTTCCTCCACGCTCTTCCCATTGCATCCGCCGCCATGATCGCATCGGCCACCATGTCGGGCCGCACTTCAAACGGTTCATTGTGAATCGTGTCGTTCTCGGCGGTGGCACGAACGGCGATTTTGCAAAGGACTTCTTTGGGCAACTCCGTCAGGCCGATGTCGGCCAATGTGATCGGCAGTCCGACCTCGGTTGCGAACCCCAGCACTCGATGCAGGACCGAACGAGGCTGTCCTTCCAACACAAGCTGCGTCAGCAACCCGAAGGCCACTTTTTCACCATGCAGGTAATCATGCGTGGCTTTTGCCGTGGTCAACCCGTTGTGAACGGCGTGGGCCGCTGCGAGGCCGGAAGACTCGAACCCGATCCCCGACAGCAGCGTGTTTGCTTCCACGAGTCGTTCCAGTGCCGGGGTCACGACTTGTGTTTGCACCGACCGTAGGGCATCGGCTCCATCAGCCAGCAACGTGCGGTAGCAGAGCTTCGCCAATGCCAAGGCACTCTGCGTCGATAAGCCCCCTCGCAAGTTCTTGACGCCCCCATCAACACAGGTCTTGGCCTCGAACCATGTCGCCAACGCATCGCCCATTCCCGCCACCAAGAGCCGGGGAGGACTCTGGGCGATGATCTGCGTATCGACCAGCACCAGATCGGCGTTCTTGCGATGGAAGCGACTCCCCTGCACGATGCCGTCATCCGAATAAATCACCGACAACGCACTGCACGGCGAATCGCTGGACGCCACGGTTGGGCAGTTGACGCAGGGCAAATTCAGGTCGGCGGCGACGGCACGAGCGGCATCGAGGACTTTGCCACCACCGGCCCCGATGATGACTTGGGACTTGTGCTGCTTGGCGACCTGTTTGATCCGCTCGATCTCAGCCAGCGAACACTCGCCGCCGAACTCATGCACGGCATAGGCAATTCCAGCTTCAGCCAGCGTGCTTTTCCATGTTTCGGACAACAATCGAATCGGTGATCGGCTACCGACAATCAGTGCCGGGCCGCTCAATCCCAAGCCGGTCATCTCCGCTCCCAGAGCGGCGGTGGCGTTTTTGCCTTGGGTGTAGCGACTTGGCGAGCAGAAGACGGAGAGCATATTGTAGCCTTTCGATCAGGATCAGAACAATGGTGTCGGGAGTAACGGTGCCGTCTTCTCCCATTGCTCCATTCGGTGACTTAAATCGAGTTTATTTGCCTACGGGATCGAACGGCAACGACGACTTGTGGACACACAACCGGAGCTTGCCGTCAGAACAGCGACGGAACACGAACGTTTTGTCCACCATCACTTCTTCGCCCTTGCTGTTCGTAAAGTAGACATTCCCCATCGTGATGGCGAGATCGCCGTAGATTTGGATGCCGTTCTCGGCTGCATTGTTATCGTAACGGGCTTTAATCCAATGCTTGAGGGCGAAGCCGGTATCTTCCGGGTAGTCTTTATCACCACTGACGAAATAGGAGAGAGCACCTTTCTTGGTGCTGCGGAACGTGTTCTTGCCGAAGGCGAGCGTTGGCTTGAAGAATACCTTGCCTTCCTTGTAGTCATACAAGTCGTCGATCAGAATACTGGCAATCGCACGGTAATCGCCCCCCTCTTTATGGACTTGTCCAATTCTCAGGAGTTCATCGCACCCTGCCTGCTGAGCCGCATTCACTTCAGCTTCAGTGATCGGCTTCGGCTCGGCGGCATGGACGGGAAGTGTTGCGATCAGCATCAACATCAGGAACGAGAACTTGTAGGTCGATTTCATAATAACCCTTTTTGGGGAAACCGAGATGCACAGTGTTGTGTTCCTCACACTCTAGCAAGCAGTTTAGCCGGTTCTAGTCGGCTCCAATACAGGCAAACGGCTTACAGAATTGGTTCGGTGGCTATCCCGGCTATCCCCCAAACCCCCTCAACATCGCTTCCAGCGGCTCCGGGTCAGCCAGCCGATGATCCGTGCCTGCCTCGATCAATGTCGCCCCGCTGTTCCCTGCCAACTCTCCGCTGTCCGCAAACGGAATCACGTCATCGGCACGGCTATGGAGGATCTTCACGACGACCTCGGCGATTGCTTCTTCGATTTTCTCTTCCAGCTTTTCGACGGTCTTGGGTTCCATAGATTGGTACTCCCTACTTACGAATGGCGTTGACGATCAACAGGATCATCCCGGTGATGATGCCAACTCCGACCACCGAGTAGCCGATCCTGAACGCCATGAACTGCCCCGTATTGTTCGTAGGCTCAAAAGTTGCCAAGAAGCCGAAAAGACAAAATGCAGCCACTGCAAGCAAGAAAAGTGAACCGATGATGGCGACGGTAGTTTTCATGGGTTCTTTGTCGTTTCAGTCGTATTTCCGCCTTGGTTCTCTTCACACGCCACGGATCAATTCACCACAGCTTGATGTCATCCTCGAACTTGTCGATTACGCCGTCTTTGATCTCCACTCGAATCGTCCCCCGGTAGCCAGACTCGAAGTAACCACCCGCATTCACTCGCTGCGTCTTCCCATCGGCAATCGTGAACTCGATTTCCAAGTGGCTCTCGCTGGTCGGCCTGACTCGTGCTGTGGCCTCTGCACCGGGAGCAATCTCGCCAAGATCGTATGATGCCCCGGTGACGTGCAGGACCACCGACTTCATCGGAGTCGATCCGGTGTTCTGGATCGTAACCTGAATGCCGGGGCGAAACTGAAGGGCCAGTACGACGATCAATGCGAGGACAACCAAGAACGCTGGGATCATCAGTAGCCAGCGTCGTCCCTCCCTCTGCTCAGTCATTGGCACCTCCCAATCCCTCGCACCCCCTCAGCATCGCAGCCAACGGCTCAGGGTCGGCAAGCCGGTGATCGTTTCCGACTTCGATCAAAGCGGTCCCGCTGTTCCCTGCTAACCCTTCCAAGTAGGCAAACGGGATCACGTCGTCGGCCCGGCTGTGGAGGATCACGGTATCGGGCTTCACCGTCTTGGCCGTTCCCCAATTCTTCCATGCCGGGCACAGCAGGACGAGCTTGGCGTTGCCGCTGTTGATGTTCATGGCGACGGCCCCGCCACGGGAACTTCCGACCACGACTTCGGGCTGATGCCGGTCGAACTCTGCTTGGGCGGTTCGGACAGCGGCATCGAAATCGTCGTCATCGAGGGCCGGGTTGATGACCGTGTGCCCGTGGTCCTTCAAGTAGGTCGGTTTCACGCCGCCCGGTACACTGTGCCAGCCGTGGAGGAAGAGGATTCGCATTCAGTCATTGTACTTTTTCTCTCTCGAAACATCTGCTGCCAGCGGGCAGGGGCTTTTTCGTCCATCGCTCTAACGCCACCGCCCCCTCTCGTCCACCTGCCACTTCTCCCCGCTCCCGACATCCAACGCCGTCAACCAACCGCCGTTGCAGCATCCCGTGTCGATGCAAACCAAATGGCCCATGTCGAGGACATCCGGTTGCGGAGTGTGGCCGAGAACGGCAATCCGCCCAGAGTAATGCGGCCCCGGCACGAAGTCTCGAAGCGAAAGCCAACGCAACGTGTGGTCGTCTTGCTGGTCGAGCGGCAGATCAGGCCGGTAATTGGCGTGGACGAAGAAGTGCGAAACGGTCTCGTGGAGGGAAAGACACCGTTCGAGGAATCTGAAGTGGGCAGCAGGGATGAGATCGAGCCGTCCCGTCGAGCCGTAGGAGTCCAGGGCAGCGTCACCACGGCAGTTCAGCCAGAATCGGAAATCGTCTTTGCCGTCTCTGGACCGAAGCATCATCTCGTCGTGGTTTCCCAGGATCGGCACAAGGCGGCATCGGTCGGCCAGGACGATCAACTGATCGAGAACGCCCTTGCTGTCGATGCCATGATCAACGTAATCGCCCAACGTGATGATCGTGTCGTCAGGTTGAGGATCGATGGCCTGGACGAGTGCGGCCAGGGCGGTCGAGCAGCCGTGGATGTCGCCAATGGCTATTTTTCGAGCGGGCATGGGAGTCCCTTGTTGTTTTTCCATCACAACGGCCAGATGGAATTAACTATTTTGAAACACGCTCGTGAAATGACTGGCTGTATTTTTGAAACACGTCTTCAAAAAAAGAAAACGGCGTAATGGTGGCCAGGAGCGGGCCTGGAGCCTCTCAGCCCCAGGGGATTTTCAAAATAATTATTGCATTCTCCAAAATGTTTTTGGCCCGGTGCTACTCGAATCTGATCTCGAACCCACCTTCCCTAAGCCGATCGCAAAACGCCCTTACCGCATTGGTATAAGCAGAACCGTTTGCTCAATCTGCGACTCCTCGAAGAGATCGACGCCGATACCTACGCTTCCAAGGCCCAAAGGCTTCGGGATCAAGAGGCGACGTTGAAGCTCCAGATCGACGGTGACGACCGCAATCGGCACGAAATCATCGACGTTGCCGTGAAAGCGTTTGAACCTTCGCAAAACCTACGGGCCAAATGGTTTGCGGCAGATCACGCTGCGAAACGTCGTTTGCTCGAAATTCTCTGTTTGAACTGCTCGCTGGCTGACGTAGGCCCAAGCGTCTCAATGAAAAAGCCCTTTGACCTGTTGGCCAAAGGGCTCATTTTGAAAGATAGTCGGGGTGATAGGATTCGAACCTACGACCCTCTGCTCCCAAAGCAGATGCGCTAGCCAGACTGCGCTACACCCCGATGGCCCAACAATCTAACCGATAGACCAAATCCGGCCAATGGCAGTTCGCGCGGACGCCCGATTTCTCAAAAAATTGGTCGATCCCTACCTTCAATGCCCCTTGGTTCCATCGCTCAAAATGACTGGAAAACTGGGGTAGGTGGTTCCCAAGCCCCCGGTTTAGAATGCGTCGCGCTGATTCCAAGCAGTTTGGCTCTAAAAGCCAAAAAGGTGGGTCTCTTCCAGGAATTTTGACCCGCCACGATTCGCACGCACCAGGGAGGGAAACCATGTCCATTTCGTTTCGATTCTGTTCTTTCGTTACCCTTTTCGCCTCCGCGGTCTTCCTGGGCTCCCCTGAGCTTTTCGCTCAGGCCGCGCCAGGGACTGCCGCGCCACCGGCCGCCGCTGGACAGGCTCCCGTCCCCTCACAGGGCGCCGCTGCAAACACTCAAGCTCCCGCAACAGCTCAGGCCCTCGCCGCCGCCCAGCAACTGCAGCTCCAACAGCTGCTCGAGCAAATCCCTCCCTATCGCCCCACCGCGACGCTCAAGGGAAAAGTCGTGATCTCGGGATCGACCACCATGGCCGATCTGGGGCACCAGTGGGTCGCGCTCTTCAAGAAGTTCCACCCCGAAGTCGAGTTCTCCGGTACACCCGAGGGATCCGATAAGGGTCTTCGGCAATTGGCCGACGATCCGACGGTCATCGCTGGTGTCAGCCGAGGAGTCGATGGCGAGGATCTAAAAATCCTGCAGTCGGGTAAGGTGAAAAAACCGATGGCGATTGTCGTCGCGACCGACGCGATGGCGGTCTTCGTCCATAAGGACAACCCCATCGCATCGCTTAGCCCCGAGCAGCTGACACAGATCTACTCCTCCGCTCCCGGCAGCCTCAAATGGGGCACCTTCGCACCAGGTAGCCCGATCGCCGACCAACCGGTGAAGCTCTTCGAGCGAGAAGCTGGTAGCGCCAGCCAAGTCTTCGTCTCGCGAACCCTGCTGGGTGGGCGCACCGCCAATCAGGTCAATTCCGGCAATGCTCCCATCACTTCCAACGCCGAAATCGTCGCTGCGATCGGGAAAGATCCTCTCGGGATCGCAATTGGCGAACTGTCGACGCAGAACCCCAATGCACGCAAGGTCCCTCTGCTGATCGATGGTTCCCCGGTGCCCGCCGAGTCGGCTTCGGTACTGGCGGGTCGCTACCCACTGATGCGTCCACTGATGCTGGTGGTTGACCAGGAAGCTCTTGCCTCTGAAGGTGGAGTCCGTGAAGCGGTGCTGCGATTTGTTCTCAGTCGCGATGGGCAGATGGAAGTGATGAAAGCCGGATTCTATCCGTTGAACCCCAGTTTCATCCGCCAGCAACTGGATCAGGTCAGCGGCCAACAGCTCCGCTGATCGCCTCCTCTCCCTACCCCCCATCTCAACTCATCGCCTTTGTAAAGGAACTCACTCCCATGTCCCCTTTCCGCTTATCGGTCCGAAATAACTTGCTGATAGCCGGTGGCCTCGCGATGCTGCTACCCTCTCCCCTGGCGATCGCTCAGGTCGGCTTCGGCACCCCCGCCGCAGCTCCCGCCGGCAGCACCTTCGGTACGGCCAGCCGATGGACCAACGGCTTTTCCGAAGCGATGGTCCAGCTGCCGCCTCCAACGCTCAACAGCACCACCGCCGCTGCCGATCCGCGATTGGCGCCCTCGCGCCCACCCATCACACTGGGCGCTTTCGTGCAGAACACCGAGGCGGGAGTGATCCTCACCAGCGTGCAGCCTGGCAGCCTAGCCGAGCGCAACCGCCTGGAAGCCAACGACATCATCGTGGCCGTTTCGGGTTACCAGGTTGGGAATGTCCAGGGGAAGGTATACGACGTGCTGGAGGAGATCCAGAAACGGGTCGACGTATCGGGTCGCGTTCCTATTCTGATCTTTGATGGGAAGGATCGTCGCTTGGTGCCGATCGTTTTTGATGCCAGCGCCGCAACCCAAGCTGTCCCTGGTATCTCGGGCACCGCGTCGGTTGCCTCCCCAGTGGCCGTACCGGCCGGATCGATCCTCCGCGCGGAACTTCGCAACGTGTCGAAGCCCTACCAGTCGATCGATCGCGGGACCGATCTGCGCACGGTTGCTGGCCCAGGCCCTCATCAGTTCGTCATCCAGCCGAACCCAGCGTTCATCGATCCCCGAGATCAATACCGCTTGGTGGCGACCATCTCCAACTCCTTCGGCCAAACCTTGCTGGAAGGATTTCAGGATGTACCAGCCCCTGTTGCCGGTCGCCCAGCCACCTACTCGCTGGCGCTGCGTCAACCCGTCCCCGTCACCAACGCCGGCTTCAACACAGCACAGCCAGCGACCACCACACAGGTCGGTTACGTTCCGGACACCAACGCCATCAATGCCATGTTCCAGCAGTACCTGGGACGCATTCCCGATGCCAATGAACTCCAGGCATGGACATCCTTTGTGGCCAAGGGAAATTCAATCGAAGCGGTTCGCGCGGAACTACTGGCCAGCCGACAGTTCTATGACCTGTGCGGCAATGATCCGACGCTCTTTTGTCGCCAGCTGTACCAAGCAGTCCGCGGCAAACAGCCTTCGCAGGCCGAAGTCAGCAACATGCTGGCACGCCTGAACGCCTTCCGCGGGGCGCGCCTGCCGATGATCACCGAGTTTCTGGCACAGCCGAGAACCTGATGCAGCGGCGCTCCTGTCGGACGGTCACCCGTGTCCACCGCCGGTGAGCACTGACTTCAGCAAACAGCGAAAAGCTGGTCCGCCTTCGCATCAGCAAGCCGGGTCCATGTAGGACTCGGCTTGTTTTGTTTCTGCACCAACCCTTCAGTGGACTGCCGCCCTTGCTGCTTTCGTTGTCTTCAGTCCTAGCGCCATGGATCGAAGCGTTCGACGGCTTGGCCTCGAGCCATCCTTCCCAAACGAACAGCACGATTCAAGTTCGCTGACAACCTAGTACCCTGGGGCCGCCAGATAGGGCCGGTAGTAGATGGTGCGCCCAACCGGGACCGTCATACGCTGCGCAGGAATTTGGTGGCCGGGACGATAGTAAGGTAGCGCGTTCCACGTCGGACGGGCTGGGTTATGACCGATCGATCGGTAGTACTCCTGGCGAAGCACCTGCTGCTGCGCTTCGTAGAGTGCTCTCCACTGCCGGAACGTCATCGTTGGCTGCTGGGCGGCTTCCGATGCCTGCGAAGAGGGCTCCTGGACCCGAAGCGGATTGGGCTTCTCCAGGGTTTCAGGCGATTGGCCCCCGGCGACCAGAGTGAGGTGAGTCAGCAGCACGAGCGCTAATAGCGACCGAAGGATCATCGTTCTCTACCTCCCTCCCCAGGGATCTTATTGCCGGCAAAAAAAGATCGTTTGCGTGGTATCGGCGAAGGGCGGCACTGCCGGTTGGAGAATCTGTAGCGTTTTTCCGGAATCGACAAGCAACCCGCCCGAACGGGGAGGAAACCAGGCTGATGCAGCCTGCCTGCCAAAATGACACCAATGCTAGGGAGCTCATCCAGGTCTAGGTCGAGCAGCAATCGAATCGCTGCGAAAACCATCGTGCAGCGTGACGGCCGCAACACCTGGGAAAGCTGACACCGGATTCGGCACGTTTTTTGCAGTTGATAGTCGCCATTCGTGATGACTGCCAAGACGGCATAGTGGTTCGGGAACTGCTGGGAGATCGCCGGGGATTCCCGGATCCGGGCTTTTGGTCTGGAAGTGCGAAGCGGATTGTTTCCAGGCTTCGAACGGTTGGATCTGGCAGCAGAAACCAAGCAACGATGGTGTCCGGTCGCTGACCCGATGCGTCCGATCGGCTCAGAGGTGTGTTCCAAAAGGAGTTCAACGTGGCGAAGCAGATGGTCTTTGATGATGAAGCCCGGCAGCCGCTTTTGGCTGGGGTTTCGAAACTGGCGCGAGCGGTCCGAAGCACCTTGGGGCCTCGGGGTCGCAACGCCGTGCTCGACAAAGGTTGGGGTTCTCCCAAAATCACCAAGGACGGTGTGACGGTTGCAGAAGAAATCGAACTGGAAGATCCTTTCGAGAATCTCGGCGCCCAGTTGGTCAAAGAAGCAGCAAGCAAGACCAACTCCGTCGCTGGTGACGGAACGACCACGGCGACCGTCCTCGCGGAAGCGATCTTCCGCGAAGGTTTGAAAATGATCTCCGCCGGAGCCGACCCGATGGCTCTTTCGCGCGGGATCGCCAAGGCGGTGGAAGCGGTGCAGGACCATCTAACAAAGATGGCGATTCCCATCAACGAAAAGAGCCGCAAGGAGATCAAGCAGGTAGCGACGATCGCGGGCAATAACGACCCGGAAATCGGTGATGTCCTTGCAGAAGCCTTCTTGAAGGTGGGCAAGGATGGAGTGATCACCGTGGAAGAAGGTCGCGGTAGTGAAACGACCGTGGAAGTGGTCGAGGGGATGCAGTTCGATCGCGGTTACCTGTCGCCACACTTCGTCACCAACCAGGAAGAAGTGACGGTGGAACTGGACGACTGCTACATCCTGTTGCACGAAGAAAAGATCAGCAGCAACAAGAAGCTGATTCCCCTTCTGGAAGCGATCAGCAAGGCGAAGAAGCCCTTGCTCATTATCGCCGAAGACATTGAAGGCGAAGCTCTAGCGACCCTGGTGGTCAACAAGATGCGAGGAATTCTCAGCGTCTGTGCCGTCAAGGCCCCTGGCTACGGCGACCGCCGCAAGGCGATCCTTGGGGACATCGCCACGCTGACGGCTGCCAAGCCGATTTTCAAGGATTTGGGAATCGACCTGGAGAGCGTCAAGCTGAGCGACCTGGGGCGTGCGAAGAAGATTCATATCACCAGCGAAGAGACGATCGTGATCGGCGGCGCTGGCAAGAAAGACGAAGTGGAAGGGCGAGCAACGCAGATTCGCCGTGAGATCGACGTCACCGAAAGCGATTATGACCGTGAAAAGCTGCAAGAGCGACTGGCGAAAATCGCTGGCGGTGTCGCTCAGATCCAGGTCGGCGCTGCGACGGAAACGGAAATGAAGGAACGCAAGGCGCTGATGGATGACGCCAAAGCGGCAACCCAGGCGGCACTTGCCGAGGGAATCGTTCCCGGCGGTGGCGTCGCGCTGCTCCGTTGCGAACCAGCTTTCAAGAAGTTGAATCTGACCGGTGACGAAGCTCTGGGGGCCAAGATCATCCGAAATGTGCTCGATGATCCCTTGCGAGCCATTGCCAACAACGCCGGTGTCGATGGTGCGGTGATCGTCAACCGAGTGCGAAACCTCAAGACGGCGACCGAAGGTTATGACGCCAACAGCGACTCCTACGTCGACATGGTGAAGGCCGGTATCATCGATCCTGCTAAGGTGGTCAAGACCGCTCTGGGGAACGCGGCCAGCGTCGCGGCTCTCCTGCTGACGACCGAGTCGTTGGTCACGGAAATTCCGAAGGAAGAAGAGCCGGCCGCAGGTGGTCATCACGACCATGGTGGCATGGGCGGAATGGGCGGAATGGACATGGGCGGAATGGGTGGCATGGGCGGCATGATGTAATGGCTGCCGGCCAAGTCTTTCGCTGCGTAAGGCAATGCACGCCATCTCCTATCGGATGGAGTGCGATCCAGCAAAACAAACAAGAGTTCAATCGTTTCAGGAAGGAATACTACAGATGGCAAAGCTGAATCTTCGTCCCTTGGATGATCGCGTCGTTGTGGAACCGATGGAAGCCGAAGCAGTGACTTCCGGCGGCATTGTGTTGCCCGATTCGGCACAAGAAAAGCCGCAGCGCGGCCGCGTGGTGGCGGTGGGTCCAGGCAAATTGCTGGACAACGGAACCCGTGGTTCGCTAAGCGTCGCAGTGGGCGATCACGTGATCTTCGGGAAGTACGGCGGAAGCGAAGTGGAAGTCGATGGGGTCGAGTACAAGATCCTTCGTGAAGGCGACATCCTTGCCAAGCTTGGCTGATGCCCGACACAAGCCGGTCGCTTCCCGCGTCGGCTTGCTTGTCCGCAGACAATTCCCTGATTCACAAGCAATGAAATACAAGGTGAAAGAGCGTGGCGAAACAATTGATGTTTGACGATCATGCCCGGGCGCGCATGCTGGCGGGCGTGGAAAAATTGGCCAATGCCGTCGCGGTCACGATGGGCCCAACAGGCCGCAACGTGATCATCGACAAGAGCTTTGGTGGCCCTACTGTCACCAAGGACGGGGTGACGGTTGCCAAGGAAGTGGAACTCGAAGACCGCTTCGAGAACATGGGTGCCAAGTTGGTGGTGGAAGTCGCCCAGAAGACCAGCGATCTAGCTGGTGACGGCACAACGACCGCCACCGTTCTGGCTCGTGCCATCTTCAAGGAAGGGCTGCGCAACATCGTTGCGGGCAGCAACCCGACGGCGATTCGTCGCGGGATCGACAAGGCCGTTGCTGCAGCCACAGAGAAGCTGCACCAACTGGCCAAGCCAGTCACCGACCCCAAGGAAGTGGCTCACGTCGGCGCTATCAGCGCCAACAACGATATGGTGATCGGCGAGCTGCTGGCCGAAGCGCTGCAGCGAGTCGGCAAGGATGGCGTCATCACCGTCGAAGAAGGCAAGACCCGCGATACTACGGTCGAGTATGTCGATGGGATGCAGTTCGACAAGGGATTCGTCTCCCCGTACTTCATCAACGAACCTTCCGACATGACCTGCACCCTAGAGAACGCCTTGGTGCTGATCTACGAAAAGAAGATCAGTAACATTCGCGACCTGGTGCCGATTCTCGAGAAGACCAGCCAGACCGGACAGCCTATGCTGATCATCGCCGAAGATGTCGACGCTGAGGCGCTGACGCTTTTGGTGGTCAACAAGTTGCGTGGAACGCTGAACGTCTGTGCCGTCAAGGCACCGGGCTTCGGAGATCGACGCCGTGCCATGTTGGGCGATATCGCCGTTCTGACTGGCGGTACCTTCATCAGCGAAGACCTCGGTGTCCAGTTGGAAAATGTCTCCATCGATCACCTCGGTCGTTGCGGCAAGGTAGTGGTTGACAAGAACAACACAACTCTGGTCGAAGGCGCTGGTGAGCGGGTGGAGATCGACCGCCGAGTCGCGCAGATTCGGGCGCAGATCGAACAGACCGACAGCGAGTACGACAAGGAGAAGTTCCAGGAACGGCTGGCGAAGCTTGCTGGTGGTGTTGCGGTCATCAGCGTCGGTGCGGAAACGGAAGCCGACATGAAGCAGAAGAAGGCGCGTGTTGAAGACGCTCTACACGCCACCCGTGCTGCGGTCGAAGAAGGGATCCTGCCAGGTGGTGGTGTCGCACTGCTTCGTTGCCGTGACGCCGTCAAGGCGGCCAAGGATTCGGCCAAGGGAGACGAGAAGATCGGTGTGGAAATCGTTCTACGTGCTCTCGAAGCCCCCTTGCGTCAAATCGCTGACAACGCCGGCATCGACGGCAGTGTGGTCGCCGACGAAGTGGGCCAAAAGCCTTTGAACACCGGATATGATGCCAACAAAGGCCAATACGTCGACATGATGTCCTCGGGCATCATCGACCCGGTCAAGGTTGTGCGGACGGCGCTCACCAACGCCGCCAGCATCGCTGGATTGTTGCTGACGACCGAGGCGATGGTGACCAACATCGACAAGGACGACCACAGCAAGCGAAAGCCTGAGGGCGTCGTCTCGTAACGGCCTCCCGGGCTGGTAGCGACAAGAGTGATTGTGAGGCTACTTTCCCGGCGGGAAGGTAGCCTTTTTTTCTGGGGACCGAAGATGGCTTCCAAGCGTGATTACTACGAAGTGCTCGGCGTTGCAAGGACTGCTACTCAGGATGAGATCGCGAAGGCGTATCGAAAGTTGGCGCTGAAGTACCATCCCGACAGCCATCCGGATGACGCCAGTGCGACGCAGAAGTTCAAGGAAGCGACTGAGGCGTACGAAGTCCTTGGAGATCAAGCGAAGCGCAGTCGGTACGACCAGTTCGGCCACGCTGGGGTCGATCCCCAGGCGGCAGGAGCAGGGTCGGCCGACATGAGCGACCTGTTCGAAGCATTCGGCGATGTCTTCGGGGGATCGATCTTCGAAGATTTCTTCGGGCGGGGAAGAGGCAGACAGCGAGTCCGCCGCGGGGCCGACCTCCGGTGCGACGTGACGCTGGATCTGGAAGAGGCCGCGAAAGGCGTCAAGAAAACGGTCTCCCTGACACGTTTCGCCCCCTGCAGCAACTGCAAGGGAACCGGGGCCGAGAAAGGTTCACAACCAGAAGAATGCCGCCGTTGCAATGGTCGTGGTCAGATCGTGCAGGCTCAAGGCATCCTGCGTGTGCAGACCGCTTGCCCGGTATGCCGCGGATCAGGAAAAACGATCTCCACCCCTTGCGGCACATGTGACGGTCAAGGAATGACCCCTCTCGAACAGAAACTTGAGGTCTCCATTCCCGCTGGGGTCGATGACGGCATGCGAGTGCGTCTCGCCGGGGAAGGACAGCCCAGCCCCGACGGCGGGCCTCCCGGAGACGCCTACTGCTTCGTTCATCTCCGACCACACCCAGTATTTAAGAGAGATGAATCGAATCTCATCCTGCACCTGCCCATCACGTTCAGCCAAGCGGCCCTGGGCACCACGCTGGATGTCCCAACGCTGGATGGCAAAAAGCCGCTCGACATCCCCGCAGGGACCCAGAGCGGTACGGTCTTTCGAATCCGCGGCATGGGTGTGCCCGACCCAAGAACTCGTACCCGCGGAGATCTGCTTGTTCAGGCGACGATAGAGGTTCCGAAGAAACTCTCCAAACGTCAGCAGGAACTGCTCCGTGAACTCGCGGAGACCGAAAACGAACATGTGACCCCGGAACGCAAGGGGTTCTTGGAACGCCTAAAAAAATACTTTGGCGCCCCCGATCACTCTTCCCCTTCGGGTAGTTGAGCCAATCGGTAAGGCGCGGCAAAACTCAAAAGATTGCAAGGGTCGAAAAGAGGATTGGATCGATGAGCAACAACAGCAACCAGAACGAACACGACGATCGGACAAGTGATACTTCGAGCGACGAGGCGAGCGCAGCGGCTGGGGCTGACCAATTCGCAGCGGAAATCGATGCCCAGCCCGCCGGCGATTCCCCTGCCCGCTCCGAAACCGAGCAACTCCGCGAGGAACTGGCTCAGACGAAGGAACGAGAGCTTCGGACGCTAGCAGAGATGGAGAACATGCGGAAGCGGCTGGCGAGGGATCTGGAACAACAGATGCGATTCGCCCACCTCCCGCTGCTTAAAGACATGCTCGATGTCGTCGACAATCTCAAGCGGGCTCTGGATGCCTCACAGCCCGATGCGTCCGTCAAGCAGACGCTGCATAGCGGTGTTCAGATGGTGTATACCCAGCTGATGGGGACGTTAGAGAAGTTTCATTGCAAACCAATCGATGCCGCGGGAAAACCTTTCGATCCCAACCTCCATCAGGCAATCGCTCAACTGGCCAGTGCCGAAGTACCCGCTGGCCATGTCCTTCTGGAAGCCTCCGCCGGCTTCCTATTGCACGATCGAGTTATCCGGCCCAGTCAGGTCATCGTGTCGGTAGGGCCTCCACCAACCGATCCGGCATCGTCCGCCACATCCGATCCGTCCAAGGACGAATGATCACCACCGCCAAGATGGAACGAGGAACAATCTTCTTGCCGGGGCCTGAGAGACATTCGGCCCCCGGCTTAGGAGCCTCAGAGGAAACGAAGGAGTTTTGAAGCACCATGCCAACCTACGAATACTTGTGCGACGCCTGCGGGCATCAGTTTGATCTCTTTCAGAGCATCCAGGCCGATCCCGAAAGGAAATGCCCTAAATGCAAGAAGCTGAAGCTGCGCCGTTTGATTGGTGCTGGAGCTGCAGTGGTTTTCAAGGGAAGCGGCTTCTACCAAACCGACTATCGTAGCGAAGGCTACAGGAAGTCGGCCGCCAAGGACTCCAAGCCATCGGATGGGGGTGGAGGTTCTTCGGAATCGAGTTCCAAATCGGATTCCAAACCCACAGCGGGGTCAGACAAACCGGCTGCAAAGAAGAATACCAACGCAACCAAGAAGTCTGCCGAATGACCAACCGACCTCCCGAAGTTTTCATCGAGTCCCTGGACAATGGCTTGACGGTTCTTGGCGAACCGATGCCATGGTTGCAATCGAGCGCCTTCACGTTGCTGATTCCGGCGGGAACCGTGCGCGAAGACGAAGTGCTTCCTGGGTCCGCTGGCGTGCTGCAGGAGTGGATGCAGCGAGGAGCAGGGGACCTCGACAGCCGACAAATCGTCGATCGACTCGATTTTCTCGGCGTAGAACGATCCAGCTCCGTCTCTAGCCTTCATGCCATCTTCTCAGTCGCTTCCCTAGCCGAATCGTTCGAAGAAGCGATGTCGATCTACGCGAAAATCGTGCGACAGCCCCATTTCCCGCAGGAGGAACTGGAGGACGCCAAAGCCGTTGCGATCCAGGAATTGCATTCCGCCGAAGACGACCCGGCTCATCGCTGCCTTCGAGGAATGAAGGAACTGCGCTATGGAACTCCCTACGGACGATCGTCCTATGGAACTTTGGCGGGGATTGAGGCGATCGATGGCGACTCACTTACCTCACTACATGAAGACCTTTACGAGCCGCAGCAGGCGATCCTCGCCGTGGCTGGCCGCTTCGACTGGAAACGGCTGATCGAACAGGTGAACCGGCTCTTTGGCGACTGGACCAAAGGCTCCCACTGGGATCGCCCCGAGGTAACAGTGCGATCGGGTGCCCAGCATATCCCACACGACAGCCAGCAGACTCAGATCGCCGTCACCTACGACGCAGTTCCCTACGAGCATTCCGAGTACTACCAGTCGCGCGGATTGGTGGGTGTGCTGAGCGATGGGATGAGTTCGCGGCTTTTCACCGAAGTGCGCGAAAAGCGGGGCCTTGCCTACCACGTGTCGGCATCCAGCCAGTCATTTCCCCGAGCGGGAAATGTCCTCTGCTTCGCCGGTACGACGCGCGAGAGGGCGCAGGAGACACTGGATGTTGTCCTGCAGACGATCGAGTCGCTTGGCGAATCGATCAGCCAGTCGGAGGTGGCCCGCCTGAAGACGCGAATCAAAACCATGCTGGTGATGGAGCAGGAATCGAGCATGGCCAGAAGCTCGCAAATCGCAAGCGACTGGTACCACCTGGGACGAGTTCCTTCGCGTGCGGAAGTCGCCGGCCTGATCGAAGCGATCACGCCGGATTCCCTGATCGATCACTTCCGCCGCCATCCTCCGACGCGTTGGGCACTGGTAACGTTGGGCGGCGATCCACTGGAGCTGCGTCATGGAATTTAAGCGACAAACTTTGCCCAACGGCCTGGAAGTGATCGCGGAAGTCCAGCCGGAAGCCTTTTCGATGTCGATCGGCTTCTTCGTGAACACGGGAGCCAGGGATGAGACGCCCGAGCTGTCTGGGGTCAGCCATTTCCTGGAGCACATGCTCTTCAAGGGGACGCCATCCCGCAGCGCCGAACAACTCAACCAAATGCTCGACGACCTCGGATCACAATCCAATGCCTACACCTCGGAAGAGCAGACGGTCTACTACCTAAGCTCTCTGCCCGAATTTCAAGGTCAGGCATTGGAACTGTTGGCCGACATGATGCGGCCAGCGCTGCGAGAGGAGGATTTTGAAACCGAGCGGCAGGTGATTCTGGAAGAGATTGCGATGTACGACGATCAGCCTCCCTATGGGGCGATCGATCGATTGATGGAAGACTACTTCCAGGGGCATCCTCTCGCCGGGCGCGTCCTCGGCAGCTGTGAGTCGGTCTCGCAGCTCAAGACCGATGCGATGCGGCGGTACCACGAGGCCCACTACGCGCCCAACCATCTCTGCCTGGTCGCCGCAGGGGCCGTCGACTTTGATCGCTTGGTCGACCAAGCCCTTGAAGCTACCCAGTCGTGGCAGCCTCGACCTCGCCATCGCGTGACACAAGCTCATCAGCCAAAGACCAGTCGTCACCTGTTGGTTCATCCCCCAGCTATTCAGCAGTATACGGTCGCATTCGCTCCAGGCCCCAGCCGCAGCGATCCAGAGAAACACGCCACGCGATTGATGACAAGCATCCTCGGCGATGACACCGGTAGCCGCCTCTTCTGGCGTCTTGTCGATACGGGAGACGCCGAAGCTGCGTCGCTGTTCACACAGGAGTATCAGGATTGCGGTGTCGTTGGCATTTTTCTGTCATGCCAGCCAGCAGCAAGCTCCAGCAACTGGATAGCGATCGCCGACGAACTGAAAAAGGCAATGCGGGACAAACTCACGGAGAGCGAACTGCAGCAGGCAAAGAACAAAGTCTGCTCTTCGATCGCTCTGGCGGCCGAGCGACCTGGAAATCGGCTCTTCTCGGTCGGCAACGCCTGGACGCTTCGCAAGACCTACGAAACGGTCGCCGAATCGGTCGCAAAGTACCAGCAGGTGACGGTTGGTCAGTGCCAAGCCGCCTTGGAGAAACTGCTGTCGGCTCCTTCTGTGATCGTATCGGTAGGCCCCGAAGAAAACAGGGAACTGTCCGATGCGATTGCGTCCCCTTCGCTCGGCGGCTGATCCACTTCCTCCACTCCCCTAGCATCGCTTGCTGGTTGGTAAACAGCCGGTAGATCTGCTATACCAAAAGACACCGTGCGGGAAGCGTCTGTCGACACGCGTCCCATATCTCACCCCCTCATGCCCCAGCCCTGCGAGTGGCGTCATGGCCAGTAAGCGATCCAAAGAGGGGATGGACCTGCATGGAGAGGAAGAGCCGATCGAAGCGAAAATGCAACGGTGCCAGGTCGCGATCGACTACCAGTTCCACGACCAGAAACTGCTTCAATCTGCACTCACCCACGCCTCCAGCGCCTCCAACCGCTTGGAGAGCAATGAACGAATGGAGTTTTTAGGCGATTCGGTGCTTGGCACCATCGTGTGTCAGTACCTTTACGAGCGATATCCGGAATTCATGGAAGGAGAGTTGACGAAGATCAAGTCGATCGTCGTCAGTCGACGAACCTGCGCCAAGGTATCGATCGCATTGGGGCTGGAGCGATGTTTGGTGGTTGGAAAAGGAATGCAAGGATCCGTCAGCGTACCCAGGTCGCTTCTCAGCGATCTGTTCGAATCGCTGATCGCGGCAATCTATCTGGACGGCGGATGGGATGCAGTGACAAGCCGTGTCCTGCGATGGCTGGAAGTAGAACTGAAGTCGGCGGTCGATGGATTCTCAGGAGGGAACCATAAATCAACCCTCCAGCAATGGACTCAGCGAGACAACGGAAACTCCCCTTCCTATGAGCTGCTGGAGGAAAAAGGCCCCGACCACAACAAGCTGTTTTTGGTCGCTGCTGTCGTCGAAGGTCGAAAGCATACCCCCGCCTGGGGCAGAAGCAAGAAGGAGGCGGAGCAGCGAGCTGCTGGAAATGCACTAGCAGAAATCCACGGAACCCCTCTCCCTTTCGGCTAGTCGATCGGCATCCTCCCCGAACCGCTCTGCCCTACCGCCCACATTCACAACTTCGACCGCACGCACGAAGCAGTAGACGGTCCTCAGTGATCTTCCAAGGTACAACGCCAGCGCAAGCCCTCCGCATGAGATCCACAGAAAACGGGCGATCGATGGCTCGCAACTTCCACGATGATGGAGTCAAACCGGACCAGCGTCCGAGTAGACGGAAGACCTCCGCAAATCAGATGAATGGCTCAGTTCCCAAGGATTGGATATCCCTCAAGAGCTAGAGCGTCTTCCAGCTCCTCGATTTGCATCAACGTTGAGCCACAGCAAGTCACCATCTCAGCGGACGGATGCACTAGGCGGAAAATACCAATTTGCATCGACGCGCCGAATTGCGTCGAATTGTTCGATACGCTACCCTTGCATTCAATTCGGCCTGACGCGCCAAGAAGCGCAGGGACCAGTGCCGATCTCCTAGGATTTGCCTGTTGAGAAAGGGGTGTGGTCGATGGTGGTTCCTTTGGCGGAAGCGAAGGTGTTGTGCACCAAGGAAGAGTTGGCGGTAGTGAAGGCCAGCCGACATCCAGAGTTGAGCAAACTGACCGCCGCGCAGGTGAAGCGACACGCGACGCTTGCTCGCAAGCTGATGGACAAATGGAGCGATCAGTCGCGATCTCAGGCACGCACTTCCAATCGAGCGAGTGGATCATCGAATCCAGACAGCCGAAGCCATGCCAAAATGGCTCTCTTCCGCGAAACACTCGATGCCCTCGAACTACGTCTTTCGGAGCTGGAGACAGTGACTCTCAGCAAGACGCCAGTTCCAAAGGGAACTCCCAAGCAGGTGCGCGCCAAGCAGTCGCGAGTGGCTCGCTCCCAGGAACGCCGTAACTTGCACGTCGCGAAAAAGGGAATGAATGCAGCTGCCAAGTCGGCGCCTGCACGAGTTGTCGATGCTCCCGTGGCAGTCGCCAAGCCAGTGGCCAAGAAGGCACCACGGCGAAAAGTTGCAACCAAGACAGCCACAGCCGTCAAAGCAGCTGTGGCCAGTCGAGCCAAGAAGCCGGCCAAGAAGGCGGTGGCTAAGGCAGCCAAGGCAGCACGACCAACCAAGCGCGCGATCGTTAGTGCTGCCCCAGCCCCAGTCGCGGCTTCGGCTCCCGTCAATCGCGCAGCGTCCCGGAAAGTAGCCGGCACCGCTGCATCACGCAGCAAGGCCAAGGCAGTTCCTGCTGTCGATCGCCTCAAGGCCAACCGCATCGCTGCCTCCAACAAGTCCTCTAATATCCTCGGACATGTGTCGGGCAAAGGCAAACGTGCTCAGGCCAAACGCGACCGCAAGGGTTGATGCGTCGTCGACTCATCCACCGGCGATCGCCAAGCGGCTGGAGGCGCGTCGCGGACGAATCCAGATCGATGATATGGGGCTGGTCAGTCTTCAAGGCTGAGCCAGCCCCAACTCGTCTGATACTCATGATCTCTCACGCAACCGATTCTCCCTCAGGTGGCAGACGCTCGCCATGGTGTAGGCCACCACACAAACGAATCCTGTCGCGAGGCGATTAGTCCAATAGCTGAATGCTTCCCAGGGATTTGCTCGCGGAAGGGAGGTGAATCGATGAATAGGTCCAAGCAGCCCGCGAACGAGGCAGTGGGTTGGGGATGGCTGCTTGCGATTCTCGCTCTTGCTCTTTCGTTGCGATGTCTCGCTGCGATCTACTGGCATCAACTGGCAGGAGAACAGCTATTTCGCTTTGGAGACAGCGTCAGCTACTGGACGCTTGCCGAGTCGATCGCTGATGGAGAATCGTATCGATACGGCTCGGAGAACGCCCGCGTCTTTCGAACACCACTCTACCCCATCCTGCTGGCCCCTTTCACCACCATCGCAAATCCAAGTCACGCGGTACTCGCAGCACGTTTCCTTGGTTGCCTGCTGGGCACTACTGCGGTCGCCCTGATCTATCGGGCCGCCCGACGATGGTGTAGCCCACTAGCCGCTCGGTCTGCAGCCATCCTGGCAGCCTGCTATCCGGGGGCGATCGGAATGAGCGTGTTCATTCTGAGCGAGGCTGCGTTTTGCCCCTTGATGATCGCATGCCTGGACCAACTATGCCGTGCCATCCATCGTCATCGTTGGGATAGCTGGGTCTGGGCTGGCCTCCTGACCGGCTTGGCAACACTGGCCAGGCCCAGTTGGATCCTCTGGCCAATCGCGGTTGCCCTTGCGATTGTGCTACTGACGGTGTGCCGACCGCTTCGCCGAATAGCCGCACTGCCATCGCTCGCCTCGGGCCTGGCGATCATGGCCCTCGCCATGGCAGTGACCCTGGCTCCTTGGTGGTACCGCAACTACTCCGTCTCGGGGCGATTTGTCCTCACCACGCTGCAGGTCGGCGCCAGCCTTTACGACGGACTTCATGCCACGGCCACCGGTGGCAGCGACGAAAACATGAACTTCGTCGACCAGTTTGCGCAGCGTCAGCGAGAGGAAGACTTGCAAAGTGCTAGCAAACCAGCCGGCTCCTTCGAATACCGGCTCGACCGCCGCATGCGTGATGAATCGTTTCGCTGGGCCTGGGCAAATCGGGGTGACTTCCTGCGGTTGGCTTTGCTAAAGTTACAGCGGACTTGGTCGCCCTTGCCGCAAGCGCCACAGTTAGGCAATGGCTTCGTCCGCTGGAGTGAAGCCGTCGCTTACTTGGGGATCGTCGGATTGGCTGCCGTCGGATTGATTCTGCCGCTTGTTCGAGAATATCGACTTTGGATCTACGCGCTTCCAATTGCCTACTTCGCAGCCATCCATGCTGTGTTTGTTGGATCGGTACGGTATCGACAGCCGGCTGTGCTTGCAGCGTGCGTCCTGGCTGGTATCGCCCTGGGATTTTTGATTGAATCGATTTTCATCAGGAAGCAGGCAATCGCAAAAGAAGACTTGAAGAACCCCAAAAGCCACCGGTGAGGCCAAGGAAGGCTTCCCCCAGAAAACTAGCCATCTTCGCACCCAGATTTTGGGATGCGGCCACCTGATGGAATCGGTACAGGATCAACAGCCAGCATGGACGCCAGGCGACAACTTGAATTGCCCACCTCATCCAGGCGCCAGGCTGGATGGATGGTGAAAATTCTAGCGATGTCCGCCTTGGCGTGTGGGCTTCTGGCGATTTACTTTTGGGGACACGGACGGGTCGACCGATTCCTTCGCCGGGAAGTGGCACTCCGGCTGGCCGCTCAGTTTCCCCTCTACCGAATCTCGCTTGGTCATGCGACGATCGAGCAGGGGAGATCTCTGGTCCTGCGCGACTTGGTGCTTCGACTGCCCAGCCATCAAGGGGATCGCGAGGTGCTGCGCATCCATCGCCTATGCCTAGCAGGTACCTGGGACATCGACCGAATCCTTCGCTTCCAAACGCTGCCCATCTCTTCCGTCGACATCGATGGGGCCGACCTGTGGCTGTTTCCCTGGGGCGATCCGGGACAGTGGAGTCTCCATGGATTGATGCAAGCAAGATCGAGTCATCCATCGCTTCCAAAAATCAAGGTCCGTCGGGGAAGTCTGAGGATCGCAGGCCCCAGCCCACGGCAACGCGAATTGATGGTCGCTCATGATATCGATCTGGAAGCATGGACTTCACTCGATGAATCGACCGAAACTGCCAATCAATCCCAGTCGGCCCTGCGCGTCCGCTTTGCCGCGGGAGGCGGACTGGCCGAATCCTTGTCAGGAGATGCCCTCTGGAGTCCCGGAAGCCAGCGTCTGGAACTCGCTAGCCAATGGCATCGACTATCGATCACCCAAAAATTGTGGCAAACCGCCCCGGCGTTTCCGGATGCTTCATGGGAAAGGCTGCGAGCTTTCGAGGGGATTGGCGACGGGACGCTACAGTTGGCGATGGAGCGGGGTAGGGTGCAGGACTTTCAGGTACAAGGCACGATCGAACAAGGTCGCTATCGCGATCCCTTACTGAAGGGAACGATCGAATCGATTCAGGGCCAATTCCACCTGACCCCTGCCCTGGCGCAATTGCGATCCCTGCAGGCGCGTTTTGGCGAAACCTCTCTGGAACTCGATCTCGATCGCAAGGGCTGGCAATCGAATGCCCCCATCGATGCACGCTGGAATTTGAAGAAACTCCGAATCGATCCAAACCTTGCAACCACCCTGCCTGCGAAAGTCCAGGAAACACTTCAGCGTCTGCAACTGACCGGTTGGATTGACGCGAAGGGAGACGCATCATTCGATGGCCAACAGTGGCACCCCGAGGCCTGGGTTCAGCTGAACGAAGGGGCCATGATAGCGGACGTCTTTCCCTACCCTGTGGAACAGCTAGCGGGGCTCTTTCATTATCGGGACGGTGTGGTGATTGCTGAGAACCTGACTGCCTCTGCAAATGGACAGCAACTGACCGGGTCGATCCAGATGCAGCGAGCTGAACCAAAATGGTGGATTGATCTGGAGTTGCGGTCGGAAGCGGCAGTCCCCATTACGCCACCCCTCCTGGCCGCATTGACCCCGAGAGGCCAACCGGCAACCCGCCTGGAATCCTTCGTCCGCTCACTCCAGCCGCAGGGCCGCGTCCACCTGAAGGGTGCCAAGTTCCGAAGAGGGCCGGAGGCGCCGGAGCGGTTGAGCAAGTGGATTGAGCTGCAGTGCTTTGATGGTGCGATTCGGTACGACCGCTTTCAGTATCCGGTATTTGACATTCAGGGCCAGGTCATTGTCGATAATGAAGTCTTGATCCTCAAAGATCTGCAGGGTCGAAATGACAGCGCCCGTATCGTCGCCCAAGGCCGCTGCATTCTCTCCAGTCAACGCCTAGACGAACTCCAACTCCAATTTGATGCATCCGACCTGCCATTGGAAGAAGAGCTGCAGCGCGCTTTGCCAGATTCCGTCCGAGACCTTTGGGAACAGGTTCAGCCCAGTGGTACGCTCGATGCTGTCCAGGTAAATCTCTCATTGCAGCAACCTGGCGAACCGTTGGGCATGGAGGTAGAGATCCGTGAAACGGGGATGGACCGCGGCGGGTCGGGCCACCGTGTCACTTTACGGCCTCTTGCCTTACCCTACCTGCTGCATGATGTTTCCTGCCATCTGCTGTATCGCCCGGGCAGCCTCGACATCCTTCAGATGAAGGGTTATCACGAAACCAGTCTGGTCAAGACCGAAGGTTCGTGCCGCGCGATGCCCGACGGCACATGGACTGCACTTCTACAATGGCTGCCATCGACGCGGGTGGTCGTCGAACCATCGTTCACCGCAGCACTCCCAGCCGCGCTGCGATCTCCGATGCAGGCGATCGATCTTCAGGGTCCACTGAGTGTGGATGGCTGGACGCAGTTCCGCACTCGGATCGATGACCGGACTCCCATCGCAGAAGCATGGGATCTCCACCTAGATATCGAAGATGGTCGAATGCGCGGCGGCCAAAGCGCATCGGCCATCCGCGGATCGGTCGCCCTACAAGGTCACATGACGCCCGAAGGCCCACTGGCGACTGGAAACTTGCAGATCGATTCCCTTGCGGTCCGCGGCGTGCCAGTCACCAATCTACGGGGCGACTTCGCGGTGGAAGGCCATCGACTATGGTTCGGTCGCGATGCAGCAGCCGTCCAGAAAAAACTGCAGACGCTGGTGCGGCCTGGGGCATCGCTTGCTGCAGTCCAACCTGCCTCCGCTGAATTATTGGCTCAGCAATCCAACCGCCTTGCACCCGATCCCAGCATCCTGGCTCAAAACAACCTCAGCCAGCTGACGACTACCCCCTCCACACCGCATCAGGATTATTGGCTTGGAGTTCCCGTGTCACCCAACATGCCCAGTCCGGTCGGCATGCTGCAAAACTGGCCGGGGCTGACAGCCAATCCAATGGATCGACAGGATCTCTTTCTGCCATTACAGACCGGTGACCTCACCGCCAATGCCCTGGGTGGGCACATCCATGCCTTTGGGGTTCTTCACTGGCAGACCGGAAGAATCGCCGGTAAAGCCTTTTTGACCGATTCGGAGTACGCCATGCTTCTGCGCGATGCGGGGGTGAGCGGAGGGGAAGCCTCTGGACGAGCAACGGCTAGATTGGAAATGCAGGGGGTGCTGAACCACCCCGAAACCTTCTCGGGACAGGGATCGTTTCACTTGAGGGAAGCGTCGCTTTACGAACTGCCGGTGATGGCCAAAATGTTTCGCACCTTGAGTCTCAAGATGCCCGACGAAGGGGCTTTCGAAACCTCCGACGTTCTCTTTCGCGTCGACGGCGATCGCATTGAGATCGATCACTTGAGCCTGGACGGCGACGTGATCCGACTAAGCGGAAAGGGGTTCACATCTGTTCGGCGGGATCTCCATCTGGATCTCGATGCGTATGTAGGGGGAAGAGGTCCGTTAGGCATGGTACTTGGCCCACTGGTCACCCACAACGAAAGCGCATCGCTGCTTCATCTGGTCGTCGACGGAACAATCGATAACCCACAGATCCGCCGATCCATTCCGGGTATGGAAACCGCCTCCCCCTGATACCTCTACGCGGCTTACTCGCCTTCCCCCCATGTCCAATCGAGGCCGATATCGAGATTGATAGCCGAATGGGTTAAGGCACCGACGCTGATCCGGTCGACCCCCGTCTCCGCAATCGCCGCTACCGTTTCCAACCGGACTCCGCCCGAAGCTTCCAGCAGCACCTGGGGAGCCATGCGGTTGCGAATCAAAACCGCTTCTCGCAGTTGGTTGGTGTTCATGTTGTCCAGAAGTACGTAGTCGGGCCTCGCCTGCAGTGCGGAAGGAAGTTGCTCCAGGGAATCAATCTCAATCTCAATCCAAATCCCCGAGCGGGTGTCGGCGGGTTGGGATTGATCCAAAAAACGCCGTGCTTCCTCAACGGCCTGTGCCGGATCCAAAAGCTGCCCTGTCTTGCTGGCGCGACTCGCCAGATGGTTGTCCTTGATCAAAACTGCATCAAAAAGCCCCATGCGATGGTTCCAGGCACCTCCGCACCGCACCGCATACTTTTCCAGTCTTCGCCAGCCGGGGGTGGTTTTTCTGGTATCCAGCAGGCGAGCGGACGTGTGAGCGATCTTCTGCTGGAAACGATCTGCCAGCGACGCGATCCCACACAGTGGGCCGAGGAAATTCAGCACCGTTCGCTCGCAGGTCAAAAGGTCGCGGGCATCTCCCGAGAGAACAGCAAGACAGTCGCCAGCCTGGAATCGGTCGCCATCGCATCGATGGGGCTCCACGGCAACCTTGGCATCGCATTCCTCGAGGATGATGGCGATCAGATCGACCCCACAGGCGACCCCAGGTTGTCTTGCGACCAACCTAGCCCTGCCACGATGCTCTGCAGGCACCAGCGCGACCGTCGTCAGATCCATCCCTCGGTCAAGGTCTTCCCGAATTGCCAACCGGACCAACATTCGCAGATCTTCCTCCAACCTGGGATCGATTGCCTGCGTTCGAAGCTCTTTCGATGGGTTGTCCATACGTAGAAAAACTCCTGAAAAAGAAACGCCCCCATCGCCCAAGCGAATGGGCTGGTCCTGGCCCGTTGACTTGGGAACCGCCTACAATAGCGTAGCAAGCATGGTTCCATTTGGGGTGCAACAAGTGATTCCCAGGGGGACGAAGCCGCTTCGCGACAGCAAACTAGGTGGTGGAATGGATCTCCAGCAACGATCGATCGCATGGACTCGCCTGACGGCCTGGAGTGGCTTGCTGGCGGCTGGATGGGTTTTCTCTTACCTCTGGCTGGCCGATTCTGCCGCCATCGACCGCTCGCCCACCCCTCTTCATCCGCCACGATTTCGGATCGATGTCAATCGGGCTCCGACAAAGGAATTGGAACTGCTGCCAGGAGTCGGGCCCACGATGGCCCAGCAAATGCAGCAGTGGCGTCAGGAGTACGGGGAGATCCGGGAGGTCGATCGACTGGATGATGTTCCCGGCCTAGGCCCCGAACGGCTGCGTGGAATGCGCGACTATGTTGCGCCGGTTGTCTTGCCGACCGATCTGCCAATCAAGGATCCACGATGACCAGACAACCCGAGCGGCCATTCCAGCTGACCAGTCCATTCGCTCCCTCGGGTGACCAACCGCAGGCGATCGACCAACTGGTTCATGGGTTGCAGACTGGTCGCCCCCACCAAGTCCTCATGGGTGTGACCGGATCGGGAAAGACCTTCACGATGGCAAACGTCATCCAGAAGCTACAGCGTCCCACCCTGGTCCTCAGCCACAACAAGACCCTCGCGGCGCAGCTCTATTCGGAGTTCAAAGAGTTCTTTCCGCGAAATGCAGTCCACTACTTTGTCAGTTACTACGACTATTACCAACCCGAAGCGTACATTCCCCAGCGCGACATCTATATCGAAAAAGATGCCTCGATCAATGACGAAATCGACCGTTTGCGTCTGGCTGCCACTCACGCGCTCGCCTCACGCGACGACGTGATCATCGTCGCCAGCGTCTCCTGCATCTACGGCCTGGGTTCGCCGGAAGACTACGTGAAAATGGTGGTCACGCTTCAGTGCCAGGAGACGATCGATCGAGACCAACTATTGCTGGCCTGGATCGCGGTTCAGTATGAACGCAACGACATCGCCTTCGAGCGGGGAAGATTCCGCGTCCTGGGCGATTCCATCGAAATCTGGCCTAGTTACGAGGAATTCGCCTATCGCATCGAATTCTGGGGGGATGTGATCGAACGGATCGGCATCATCAATCCTACGACGGGCGAGTGGCTGGAGGGAGTCGATACGGTGACGATCTTTCCCGCCAAGCACTTCGTGACCCCTGAAGAGCGAATCCATTCGGCGGTGGCGGAAATTCGCAAGGAACTGAAAGAGCAACTGGCGAAGTTCGAAAGCGAAGGGAAACTGCTGGAGGCCCAGCGTCTGTCGACACGCACCCGCTACGACCTGACCATGCTGGAACAGACGGGCCACTGCCCTGGAATCGAGAATTACTCCCGTCCCCTCTCCGGAAAACCGCCGGGCGCTCCACCTGATACACTCTACAGCTTTTTCCCTGGCGATTTCCTCCTGGTCATCGATGAATCGCACGTCACGGTGCCGCAGGTGCGAGCCATGTATGCGGGGGATCGCAGCCGCAAAACAACTCTGGTCGATCATGGATTTCGACTTCCCAGCGCCCTCGATAATCGCCCCTTGAAATTCGAAGAATGGGAAGCTCGCTGCCCTCAGACGATCTTTGTATCGGCAACACCTGCCGAATACGAACTGGATAAGACCGGAGGCGAGGTGGTCGAGCAGTTGATTCGGCCGACTGGCTTGCTTGATCCAATCGTCGAAGTCCTTCCAGCACGCGGCCAAGTGGGCCATCTGCTGCAGGAGATCCGGCAGCGGATCTCCCAAAAGGAAAGGACCCTGGTGACGACGCTTACCAAGCGACTAGCCGAGGATCTGGCCAACTACCTTTCGGAGCAGAATGTTAAATGCCGATGGCTGCACAGCGAACTGGATGCTTTTGAACGGGTCGAACTGCTTCAGGATCTTCGGGAAGGAAAGTGCGATGTCCTGGTCGGCGTCAATCTGCTCCGCGAAGGGCTCGATCTACCCGAGGTCTCCCTGGTGGCGATTCTGGATGCCGACAAAGAAGGGTTCTTGCGCAGTGAGACATCGCTGATCCAAACGATCGGACGCGCCGCAAGAAACGCCAACGCAAAAGTGCTCCTCTTTGCCGACACCATGACCCCCTCCATGCAGGCAGCGATCGACGAAACCCGCCGCCGCAGAAAGATCCAGGAAGAATACAATCGCCTTCATGGCATCACCCCGAAAACTGTCTTCAAGGCGGTCCACAGCGACATCCGTGACGCCACCCGCCTTCGCAAGCGCGTGCAGGATGCAATCGCCCCCACGGGCACCAAGGAGCGAATCACCCCGGATCTGCTCAAGCGGATCGAGAAGGAGATGCTAGAAGCAGCTGAGGAACTTGCGTTCGAGCGGGCAGCGGAACTGCGAGATGTCTATCTGCAGCTCAAAGAGCGAATTGGGGAGTGGTACGACCCAGAGGAGATCGCAGCCAAACCCAAGACGGCTCGCGGGACCAAAGGACGCAAGCCCTCCCGTGGTTCCCGCAACAAATCCTGACCGACCGCCAGATCCAACACAGTGTACCTCTACGGCATCACTTGGCAGCAATCACCTCGAATCCCTTGCGGTACTGCTTGGTCAACAGCCGCTCGACGTCCTTCGCGCCATTCAATTGCATCGCTGCCGAATCCCACTGCAGAGGCGTCCCTGGCACCAAAGCGGCCACATTGCCCAGCTGCACCGCTTCGGTCAACGGCCCTGCGTAATCGAATCCGTCGGTCGTTTGCTTGCCTGCAAGCACCGCATCGACCCAGTCGTGCCAGTGATTGGTCCCCTGCACATCGGGCAGCGCCTTGCCTTCATACTTCTCGATCGGGTACAGCTGGGGATCGGCATAATGCGGGAGCACCATCACCCCCTCCTCGCCGATGAATACCGACCCTGCACCTGGCAACTTCTTTTCCTCGGGTAACACCTTTTTACCATCGACCACCAAAAGATCCGCCGATGGCTTCAGGCCCCCGTCATACCAAGTGACCTGAATCGTATCACCAGCCGTCTGCTTGGTCCCCGGAAAAAGGTACCGCACCGTCTCAGGACCCGGCCATACTTCGTCGTTGGTCCCCGCATGATCGGCCACAATCGACGAGGGAGCCGTCAAGCCCAGTGCGCCAAACACTGGGTCGAAGATGTGGCATCCAAAATCGCCCAAGGCTCCCGAACCAAAAGCCTGCCAATCCCTCCACTTGAAAGGATGATACACGTCAGGAGCAAACGGCCGCTCAGGTGCACACCCAAGCCAAAGATCCCAGGCTACGTTGGGGGGCACGGGTGCACTATCCGGACGGTCGGTGCGATTGCAGTGCTGGCGGCCCTGAACGCCCACCCAGGAATGGACTTCCTTCACTTTGCCGATCCAGCCATCACGAACCAAACGCACCCCCATGCGATAAGGCTTGGCGGAGTGGATTTGATTGCCCATCTGCGTTGTCAGCTGATGCTGCCTCGCCAGCATTTGCATTTGCCGAGCCTCCCAGACGGTGTGTGTCAGGGGCTTCTGGCAATAGACATGCTTCCCCTGCGACATCGCCAGCGTCGCGATGGGCGCATGCATGTGGTCTGGTGTCGAGACGATCACCGCATCAACGCCCGCCCCTAGCTTGGCAATCATCTCGCGATAGTCGGCAAAATGAGGCACCCCGGGAAACTTCTCGTCGACTTGATCGAACCGCTGCGTGTCGATATCGCAGAAGCCAACAAACTGCACCGCCGCATGCGATCCAACGCTGGACAAATCCGACCATCCCATTCCCTTGACACCCACCGCTGCCACGCGAAGTTTTTCCGCCGCCGAAACAGATCGCGCCTTCGCGGAGGCACAGAGCGCTAGACCGGCCGAAGAACCGACCAACCAGGAACGACGGGAATATCGTGTATTCATAGGATGCACCTGATGCTGGGAGGAATAGGTCAGGGGAAAGGAATGGGAAGGGAAGGGGACAGGGTTCAGATCACCAATCCCCTTCTACCTTAACAAAACCGCCAGCCAGATGCACTGCGATCGATACTTCGCATGAAGTCCTCACGCGCACAGGCCAGCGGTCCAGTCGCCTTCAGCCATCACGTCTGCGAACGATGGCTTTTAAGAAGCGTCCTAAAGATCGGCTTCCTTGGGGATGACGTAGGGAGCCCGGTAATCGCGCGTCAGCATGGCGTTAGCCGCTTCGTTCCCAGGGAAAACTTCCGCTACTGGATCCATCACCAGCTTGGGACCGATGGAAATCGCCAAAGATTCCAGATCGACCTGATTGTCGGCGATATGGTTGAGCGTCCGCTCCAGCGTCGCCTGGCAGTTTTCAGGACCAGCCAATTCCTTCAGCGATTCCTCCAACTGCGCCACGTTGCCGGTCTTTCCCAAGCGGAGCGAAATATTGGCGGTATGGCAAAGGCCACTCGAAAGATGTCCGTCCTCAATCTCTGCCTGCAGCGACTTCCAATCGCGAGACTGGACCGCGCTGATGAAGTTGTCGTAATGGAAGTCGTCCCCGCCCTGCTCGAACCGCTTGATCTCCTTTCCCTCAGGGTCAAATGCGATCCCCGCCGAATAGGACGTCATCACTAGATATCCGCCTGAGCCTTCAATGATGATCCCAACGTTAGCGCCTCGATAGTCCTTGGTCTCCAAACCGCGGACTTCGAAGACCAGTTGCTGGTCCCCGTAACCGTGGACCACCACCTGCGTGTTGGCGGTCTCTCCCGCATCTTCGTAACCCCAGCGACCACCGTACGACATCACCCAGTCGCTCAACTGTTGCTTCTGCAGTGCCCAACGGCACAGATCCATCTGATGGATCCCCTGGTTTCCCAGATCTCCGTTCCCGTAGGGCCACTGCCAATGCCAGTCGTAGTGGAAACGGGGGCGAGTCACCGGGGCGAACTGGGCCGGACCAAGCCATAGATCGTAATCGACTCCGGCTGGCACATCGTAGGTTCCCTTAGGCCCAATCGCATTGCGGCGTTTGTAACAAAGGCCTCTGGCGATTTTGATATCGCCAATCCCTCCCTGGTGAATGAACTCCATCGCTTCGCGCATGCCGGGGTTGGAACGAGACTGCGTCCCAGTCTGAACAACTCGCTGGTACTTCCTGGCGGCCTGTACCAAGCGGCGCCCTTCGCTGACGTTATGGCTAACCGGCTTTTCGACATAGACATCTTTACCGGCCTGCACCGCCCAAAGCGACGCAAGAGCGTGCCAATGATTGGGAGTTGCGACCGAGACGATGTCGACGGTTTTGTCCTCAAAGACGGTCCGCATGTCTCGTACGTAGGCGGGCTTTTCCCCACCCTGTTTTTCAGCGATCGCTTCAATCACCTTCTGACCAACCGATTCGTCCACATCGCAGATATGCGTGATGCGAGTCTTGGGATTGCGGACATAATGGTGCACATGCGATTGACCTCGTCCGTTGACTCCCACCACAGCGACCGACAGTCGGTCTGACGGCCCTGCTTCTTTCTCCCCCTCCTGCAGTGGACTGGCGCGACCAACCGACGCATGCTGGAAAGCAAAGGCGGAAGCCGTAGCCCACATCGACCGCTCCAGGAACAATCGTCGCGAACTTCTCGACATGTTGGACTCCTTGGCAAAAGATGGAGAGAATTGCTGTCGCACGGCGACAGCGAAGGTAGGTGCCAAGGTTTCAGGCCACAGCCTGCTCTCGGCGGGCCTCTATCATACCACGCCCCAGCATCCCGTCGAAAACAGGCAACCATACGATACGAAGTGAAGAACACACTCCGCCATGAACCGTCAGCAACGCGCCCACTGGATCGATCAGAAACTCAATTCCCTTTACCCGCAGACCGATGTCCCACTGGATCATCAGGATCCCTACACGCTGCTGGTCGCCGTCGTGCTCAGCGCCCAGTGCACCGACAAGATGGTCAACCGCGTCACCCCCAACCTCTGGAAACTGGCTAAGACGCCCAAGGCGATGGCCAAAGTCCCAGTCGAAAAGATCCAGGAAGTCATCCGGCCTTGCGGACTGAGCCCCAGAAAGTCGAAGGCGATTCAGGAGCTATCAGCGATTCTGGTCGAGAAGCACCAGAGCCAAGTACCTACATCGCTGGAGGCCCTCGAATCGCTCCCCGGAGTTGGCCACAAGACTGCCTCGGTGGTCCTGGTGCAGGCCTTTGGGATCCCGGCATTCCCGGTCGACACACACATCCACCGCCTGGCGCAGCGATGGAAGTTGACCAATGGCCCGAGAGTCGAACATACGGAGCAGGATTTGAAAAAGCTCTATCCGCCTGAATCTTGGGGCCGTCTTCATCTGCAAATCATTTTCTATGGCCGAGAGCATTGCACTGCCCGAGGCTGTGATGGAACCCGGTGCGAGATCTGCAGTACCCTTTTCCCTAAACGCAAGGGCCCCTACGAAGTCCATCCGCAGTGAAGGCGCAGAACGACAAGCATTCACACTCTCGCTAGTGGCCTTATTCTGTCTCGGAGAGAATCGCTTCAAAGCGTTCCCTCGCCAAATCATAGGCCTCCCTCGCCTGCTCCCTCTCCTCACCCCGATACGTCCCCACCTTTGCTTTCCAGCACTGCTCCAGACTGCGCAAACACCAACGCACGCTATCCCTGTTGGCTCGCACCGGTTTGCCGGCAACTTCGATAAATACGGGGTTGGTGTGAGCGGATGGAAGGATGCGAATAGCTGCCCAGGAACTTCTCTCTATCGGCTGCTCAAAGCGAAGCAAATGCTCTTTCCCATCTGCGGGTATCTCCAGGTCAGCTACCGGAAAACCATTGACAACCAACTCCACTTTGGCGGTCCTCCCCGGATCGGGCGCTACCGCAGCCAACACGCTCCATCCGATTTTCTCTCCTTCCTCCAAACGCAACGTGCTGTCCCGAGTCCCGATCTCCAAGGATGTCCGGGGGTCGCGGTGAGCCGTGAATTCCATCAGATGCGCTCGACCATCACTGACATAACTTCTCCCCGCCGCTACTGCGTCGCACCAACGATCGAAATCGAGCTGGCCGTCCAGCCGAACATAGACCCGCCCCAGCCCAACCCGCTCGCCACTGATGCACGGAAAATCGGTTTCTCCACTGGCGCGAACCTGAAAGCCGCTGTTGAGCACGTGGTACCACATATTGAATTCCGCATTGCGGTCGGTATCCATGGTAGAGATGAAGTCGACTGCTGGGACTTGCAATCCAGCCGGCCCCTCTACGGTATGAGCAATATTCATGATGAATTCATTCGCTCCAATCCCATCGAACGCCGGAATGTTGAAAGTAGGTAGCCCGCCGGGGCCGTCCAGTCCTTCGGTGTTGGGGACGCGATCTACAAATCGAGTCAGTCCATTTGCCGAATGCGCCGGACCACAGACGGCCCCCTGACGCTTGGCCCAACGAAGCGTATTGAGCCCCAAGGTCGGCCAGTGCTCCTTCGATTCACCGCCAGGGGGAATCTGCTGCTTCAGCCGCAGCAGATTCAGGTGGCCCGAGGCATGGGAACCGAAACCGGAGACCTCAATGTCGTATCGAATCAGGTAGGGATAACGGCTGTTATCATCCAGTTTGCCTGAGAAAAACTGCTTCTGATAATCAAAGCAGGGGCCCCATGTCAGGCAGCACCCAACCTTCAGATCTTCCCCCATGCAGTGCCGCAGCATATCCGGTGGATGGATCCCCTGCGTCGGATTCTCATAGTGAGCGCAACCCGCAGCATGGATGTGATGATCTCCCGACCAATATCCCCTGCGCGATGGATCAATCCACCGCTTGACCTGATAGCTGAATTCCACAGGTCCCTCTCCCACCTCCAGCGTCTTCGTCTCGGGGATCGTTTCGGGACCGCGCGAGCAACGCACGGAATAAGTTCCTGCTGGAAGGCGTATGGTCTCGCCGTCGCCTCGATAAATCTGTCGCTGAAAGAAAAGATCAGGAGCCAATCGCTTGCTCTGCGGTGGGTACACTCGCCCACCCGCATCGGTAATCTCAAAACACCCCATCGCTGGCCTGTCCGGGTCGTCGACAATCCGGAAAGTAACTTCATGGGAGGGCCGTGTCACCAATTGAAAATCGGCTCCCGCCCACTCCTGCCCTCCCTCAGCGGCTGTCAGCTCCACCCAATCGACTCGCCACTGACATGGTTTACCATTCGGATCGATACGAATCCCGGCAAGCGGCTGCCGCTCGCTGAAACGTATCTCATAGAGCATCTCGCGCCCCCCTTCTACATTGAAGGAAACCACGTGACCGCCATCGGCTTGCGGACGCTCGGTAGTCCACCAAAAGAACTGACCGACTCCCGACTCCTCTGCTCGAGCCCAAAACCTCAGCAGGTACTTTCCCCCCTCCACTGGTTCCGAAAAATCGACTCCAAAAAAAGGATCTTCACCCACTCCCTGCACCTGCAATGCCCCTCCTTCCGCCTTTAGCTCCACCTGATTCATCGCTTTCCAGCCTGCTGTGTCGAAGTCAAATCGCCAGTCGGCCAGGATGGATCCGCTACGATCGCCGACATCGGACGTACTACTGGGTGCAGCAAAGTCAAACCTCGCGGTCCGATCGCCAACGTCGCGCGAGTAGACCTCCACCACTCGGTACTCCAAAGGCAAGCCCGTCAAGCTTGGAGTCATCGGCTGGCCATCGAACATCGCCACATCCAGCCACCTGGAAGCCACTTCTTCCGCAGGTGAATGAGGCAGGGGACGCGCATTGGGACTGGTAATCCGCAACCTGGAACGCGATCTGTCGGGATTCAGCACCTTGACCAGATAGACTCGCCATCCCTGCTCTTCCAATTCCAAGGGAGCGGGGCTCTTGACCACCTCCGGCGCCCCCTCCTTGCCAAGCGAAACTGCTGCAAGACAGTAGCGATCAAGAATCTTCTGGCACTCGATCGTCAACTGCGAATCGTCTTCAAGCCCCCTCGCGGCTTCCATCTTCCGTAGATCCTCAGCGGCGAATGGCGAGCCGAGGTGATTGAGCGAATCGGTCAGCCGTGCCAACTGCGCCAGCAACGGCTGCCGATCGACTCGATCGACCATCGGCCATGCTTCCGCCCAACACCAGCGAGACGCACACATCAGCAGAAAAAAGAGCGGCAAACACCTTGGAATCATCGTGCTGTCTCCTCGGCCGGAATGAATCTCCATCGATTGATTCATGGTACCCGATCAAACGAGCCGCGGGGATGTTTTCAACGCCCCCCGAGCCTGCCCACAACTCGATTCCACCAGTCGGCAGCCTGCCACGCCCACGTGCATCAGAACCCCCGAAGATCCAGGATGCGAAGCACCCGAACCGTCGACCTCTTCGCATCAGATCCCTCCGAGGATAGCCTGCGAACATTCTAACCTTCTTTAGAATGTGGCTGGACACGAAAAGCTTCCACCCAATGATTCAGAACAGGAAGTTGCGTCGACAATAAATGTTTCTTCAGCGTTGGATGGGAACGGATTCCTGCCAGCCAATAAACCGAAACACGCTTGGTCGCGGAATCGCCGAACACAGTCCAGCGTAACTCACACGAAGGCGAGAAGGCGAGCCGCAATATACCGTCCGTAAACCTTGCGTTTCCTGCCTAGGTACCGAGCCGACTCGATTTCCCTTTCGTAGCCTCGGCGGCATTCGAATCGACAGGAACGAAACGAGCATTCGACAGGTATCCATGCTATCACGAAATCATTTGCATCTTGCCTTCTTTGCGACTTCGTGTCTTCGCGCGTGTTTAACCGATTCGCTCTCTCGATCGCCAGGGCCATTGGGAAACAAAAAATCCCACCGCTTGGTAGCAAAACAGCAATACAAAGAAACAGATCCTTTCTGAATCCCTTAATCGCCGCCCCTATGAATCCCAGATGGCCTGGTTTTCTTTCGGTTCGATTCGCAAGCTCAGAGATATCGGCTATGAAGACGCTTCGGGAAGCGAAAGCCATTCGTGAGTAGCCTGGCTAAGTGACACAGCAGCCCAGGCGAGCGAAGTATTGGCACCCGGCAAGACTCGCTCCTTCAACGCCCCGTCCGCTCCTCGCCACCGGACCCACTCATAGGCTTCCGGAAGCCCCCAAGCAGGGCAGGGGTACCCATTCGACTTGACGCTCGTGCAATCCAACCCAACCGGCTCGGGCGTGATCCTCCCATAGCCTCGCAGCAAACACTCCAGGCCTCGACCTCGCCATCGCTCGTACGATTCCCGATGGCCGCTTGGAAGATCAATTTGCGATCTGCTGTGCAGTAGACGTCGAGCCTGCCGGACATACCCCCGAGCCAACTCGGTCACCAAAAACCACTCCGCCTCGCGCCCTTCGACCGCCAACCGATTGCGCGCCTCTAGCACCTTGGGATCGCTCGCATCGCTGGACCCGAAGGCTTCACGCACCGATTCGATCTGAGGCGCGGGATTCCCATCGAGATCCAGATTCAACCAATAATTCATTGCAAGATAACTGTCACGCAGGTTTTTTGGCTTGGCAGGATCGATCGAAAACGGTTCGTATCGAAGCATGCCGCTAGGACGCACAAGGTTTTCGTAGAGTTGGTCGAGCCATTGGGAATAGGCGGTCGCCACAGCTAGGCGGTTTTCCTGCGGATCCTCTGTCACTTTCCACTCCAGATCCGACTGCGCTAAAAAGGCGCTCGCCGCATCGCTGCTCCGAAGGCCAGGCGCTTCCTCGCGCAATGCGACACGCTTGCGAACCTGCGTTGCACCAGCGTCAATCCAGAGATCCAGTGTCTCCACATCGTGAAGAATCATCTCCAGGTCGTTTCGTCCGGCTTCAGCAGCAATCTTTCGAGCGGCGGCCTTCAAGGCAATAAGCTGAGGGCAATCGGGGCCACCAACCCACTCCCGCAACGCCGCCAAACCGGCGCGAATCGCCTCCGTATCCCACGAGAGACCTCCCTGAAGCGGCGTCTCTTCCCAGGGGCCAGCCGAAGGAGCCGTCGGGAAGTCGATCGCTACCAGATAGATCGCAAGCATGCTGATCGCTTCGCACCATGCACTAGTCTGCTGAGGTGACAACTGGTGTCGGTGTTGACGCAAACCTCGACAAAGTGCCCCCAGAGCCAGCCCATGACTTTCCAGCCGCTGATGGTTGTGCCAGGAAGGATCTCGCTGGATCGATTGATGAGCATCTTCAGGATTCCAGCGGAAAAGATGAGCGACGCCGATGCTAGGGTCCTTCGCATCTCGATAACGGCTGGGATTGGAGATCACTTCCAACGCCGCTTGGCGTTCCTTCGGCGAGCGATAGAACTGCACCAGAATGCTCAAAACATCGACTCGCTGACTGGGCGTCAGCAAAGCCAGGAGGTGGATCGAGTCGGTGACCCAGCGATTGGTGTGCATCGCTTCAATCTCTCCCGCCGTGCTGGTAACCACCATTTGATGCTGGATCTCTAAAGAGAAAACCTGACGGCTTGCCGCCTCCCTATACAGCAACTCCACACGGGACCGCTCGCTTCCAGCTTGGTTCATCCAATCGAAAACCTGCTGGTTATGGACTAGAAACCCTCGTGGAGATCGCTGCGGAACATACCGGTCACCATTCGCCACCAGCAGAGCCGTCGCCGTGGAACGATCGGTAGGCATAAAACTCTTCTCCGCTGAAAAGTCGAGATGCGACGGGGGATCGATTCCGCCCCCCTTCCTGACTTGCGAAAGCGTACCACTGAGCGGATGCAGGACCAAGAAGAAATAACAATCCCAAATGCCTATCCGCTGGCTGGCGATCTCGATGCAGCCAAGCAAGCCGCCGAAGCACTGGTGTTGCGATGACGGACCTGTCCGAAGAGGGTAGTCCACGGAAGCAGACTGTCTTGTACCGCCGAAATGAAGGAGCTGATCTGGCCCCGCAGATTCCCTCATCGGAATGAACTTGCTGACGGTCGGAACGGCCAAATGGGGGAATCGCCGATGGCCCGACAGTCAGCCGACTCTCCTCCTGGGGGAAACCAAAGTTCCATGACCTGCTTTGAACTGGCAGTCAGGTTCAATCCGGGGATACCAGCGGTACTCGTAAAGTCTATGATGGATCTTCAATCAAGTCCCCGGCGGAGCAGTTTTTCCTTTTCTTTCGCGGCTCAGGAATCGTTTGCCAAAATCACCTCTGAAGACTCGCCATCCGTTCGGTGTTTGGACAAAACTTTTTCTATCCAACGCAATCGGGGATCAGGCCGAGTTAGGCAGCGCGATTGGGGCTGACAAACCGTGGGAAGATGGAGTAACTGACTTCCGATTTCGATCATAAGCGAATCCTAAGAACCAATCTGTAGTTTCCTTTGGGGTTCTCTCGCTGAATCCCCAGCCCCCAATCGCCGGGTACCCAACTGATGCTCTCGAAGACTGCTGATTACGCCTTACGAGCTGCAATTTGCCTCGCCGAGCATCGGAAGTCAGGGGGAATCAGCCTTTCGGCAGAATTGCTGGCAGAACGGACGCGGGTTCCCAGACGCTATTTGCATCGGGTCCTGCAGGACCTAGCAGCCCGCCAAATCATCGAATCACGACCTGGCCCCGGAGGTGGGTACGGCCTCTCCAAAGAACCGTCCGCCATCGATCTGCTTCAAGTGGTCAACGCAGTCAGCCCCATCGAACGAATTCGCCGCTGCCCATTGGGAATCGACTCTCACACATCACTGTGCCCATTGCATGCCGAATTAGACAAAGCGTATGCGAAAACCGAAGCAGCATTCGCTGGAGTCAACCTCCAGCAACTGCTCGACTCAACCAGTCAAATCAAACCACTTTGCGAAGACTAGAGCCACTCTTTCGGCTCAGGGGTTTTCGAACTGGCGCAGTCCAGCAAAGACAAAGAGCTGATAGCAGAAGTTGCCACATTGAACCGCCCCGCAATCCTTTCAGCCCATGCAGAAACGTGAAGAGAGCAATGCCTAATGACTTTGCTGTTCAATGGCTTCTACTTCGTGCGACTCCGGCTTGCTCCATGCGCTCCATCGCGTTCGAATCCCTTCCACCCGTTGAGCTTTCGACGAGTTCTCTTGCTCATCTGAAATCGTTGGAGCCCCACCATCCTACCCCACTCCTTTAGCCGTACGATCACGAGCCCAACGCGGCTGACTATCCGAAAGACGACCATACAACCGCTCATTCGCAGCCAAAAAAGGAGCAAGCTAAAAGCTGAGACGAGACTGAAGCCAATCCCAGAAGCCAGAAAAAAGCTCAGAGCAAACTCTCTAGTACCCAAACGATCGCCACCGACAAGAACGAACCATCCGACAATTTTACGGGCCTGTAGGACACCATGAAAGGAAAAAACCGATCGCGACTCGGTGCCTCTCACGGAGACACAGAGCCACGGAGAGTGAACGGAACGATGGACTGCTCAAGAATATCGGTGTCATTGTGGCGCCGGAAGATGAAGAGTCCGGGTTCAAGTTTGAGCGCTACCGTTCTCATATTTCATCCGTCAATTCGATGGGTCGTATCTGTAGGTCGACCGGAGTAGGCTGGATAGAGTGGTAAGGGCAAGGGCTACGGAACCAAAGCGGCCAATAGATCTCAGCCTCGCATTGGAATTCAAAACTAGCGATGGATATCATCTTCCCCAACGCAACGTCTCAGAAAAATCTCACCCTCCCCAAAGAAGGTCGCAAACCAACCTCACCCTCCACGTGGGAGGGTAAAAAAGCCCACCTCACCCTCCATTAAATAGAGTCTCAAAAAGACATCACCCTCCCCAAAGAGAGTCGCCAAGCGAACACGTTTGTTCTGCGGCATCAAAATGCGAGAGCCTGCTAACAATCAGTGAGAACCGAAGGGGCAGGGCAGGGAGAGGGGCAGTGTGGGAGGGAGTTTGAGCGGAAAGATCCGGAGTGAAAACGAAAAAAGCCCGGCTGTAGTTTCCTACAGCCGGGCTCCTTTAAAATCCGTTCCGAAGATGTCTTTGCACCATCTTCGTTGGATGAACTCTTGCTGAACAAGGGATGCTCACGGATCGAGTGTCGCTCCGAAGAGTCGACGACTCATGTTATCCTTAGAAAGGAGGTGATCCAGCCGCAGGTTCCCCTACGGCTACCTTGTTACGACTTAGTCCCAATCATCGAGCTGGCCTTCGGCAGCTGCCTCCCTTGCGGGTTAGCTCACTGACTTCGGGCCCTCCCAACTTTCGTGGCTTGACGGGCGGTGTGTACAAGGCTCAGGAACACATTCACCGCGGTATGCTGACCCGCGATTACTAGCGATTCCAGCTTCATGCAGGCGAGTTGCAGCCTGCAATCCGAA
>Ga0068872_10000332_pt1 | contig 39670 bp, 25 predicted proteins | sample NOAtaG_7_FD_66441 | JGI IMG/M metagenome (GOLD analysis project Ga0068872, IMG submission 66441) | Freshwater lake microbial communities from Lake Erie, under a cyanobacterial bloom - NOAA_Erie_Diel1S_2200h metaG | ecosystem: Environmental > Aquatic > Freshwater > Lake | place: USA: Ohio, Lake...
CCGCCTACAACCATTGGGTGGTGGAAGCATCCGAATCGGAAAGCGCCGTGTTGCATTACCGCTATCATGCCGTCGCTCCCGATGCAGGTGCAAGCTACTTCGATGCACACCAAGTCTACGTCAATGGGGTCAACCTTTTCATGGTTCGCCCGGGGGCCATCGGGGAGCCTTGTGAAGTTCTGCTGGACCTGCCGGACTCTTTTCAAATTGCTTGCGGCATGTCCCAATCCGGAAAACGGCTGTTTGCTCGTGATTTCCATGAACTTGTGGACTGTCCTTTCATCGCTTCCCCGACCTTGCAACACCACGCTTTCCAAGTTTGCGGTGTTACGCACCACCTTTGGTTCCAAGGTGTCGTGAAACCGGACTGGGGGAGAATCGAACATGATTTCAAACGCTTCGGTGAGGCTCAGGTCACCCTCTTCGGAGGGTTTCCGGTGACGGAATACCATTATTTGTTCCAAATCCACTTCAAGCCCTTCTACCACGGGGTGGAGCATGCCAACTCCACCGTTTTGGCCTTCGGACCGGGATTGAAATTGATGCAACCCGACCTGTACGTGGAATTGTTGGGCCTCTGCTCGCATGAGCTGTTCCACACTTGGAACGTGAAAGCCATCCGGCCAGCCGACATGGTGCCCTACGACTACGACCGACCCAACTACAGCCGACTTCATTATGTCACCGAAGGAGTCACCACCTACTACGGAGACTTGATGCTCCTCAAATCGGGTGTTTGGACCTTGGAGGAATTCCTGGACGTGTTCAACTCCTCTGTACTCGCCAAACATTACGCCAACAACGGTCGAAACCACATTTCCCTGGAAGAGGCAAGTTTCGACTCATGGCTGAACGGTTACAAGCCGGGTGTACCCAACCGCAAGATTTCGTTCTACACCAAAGGGGCATTGGCTGCCTTCATTTTGGACTACCGCATCCGCAAATCCACAGGAAACAAGCGATCGCTCGACACCGTGATACGCAGTATGTACGAGGAATTCGGCACCGGCAAGGGCTATACCCGACAAGACTACAAACGCATCGCCGAACACCACGCCGGGGAGGACCTTTCGGATTATTTCTTGGATGTGATCGAGGGCAAAGGGCCTTTGGAAGAGCAACTGGGGGAAGCGGCAAAATATTTCGGCCTGGAGTTGATGCAATCCCGAGCGGGCGGAAATGCCGAAATGCGGTTTGGATTTGTTGCGGAAGAACAAGACCGGAGCGTGTTGGTGAAACAAGTGCATGAAGGAAGCCCGGCGGCACGTGCAGGACTGGTCGTCGGGGATGAACTCGTGTCCCTTCAGGGCTTGCGTGTGAATGCCGGCAACTTGGAGGCCTTGCTTTCGCACTTCAAAGACGAACCCTCCATCCAAGTAAATATTTTCCGTGCCGACCGACTGGAACAGGTAGAGCTGGTGAAAGATAGTGGATATGTGACACCCAAAATGGTGCTTTTGCCCGCCAACAAACTGGATGAGGCGCAGCTCAAAAATCGAATCGCCTGGATGCAGGTGGGCTGACATGGCAAGAAAAGGAAAAAAAACGCCAAGCCCCACTTCAGGCACCGACACGGTGGCCGGGACGGTCGTGCGGTCCACGGGGTCATGGTACCGCGTGCGGGTTGGGACCGAGTCACTTGACTGTCGAATGAAGGGAAATCTTCGCATCAAGGGCATCAAAACAACCAATCCCGTGGCCGTGGGAGACCATGTGAGGGTGCAGCTCGGCGACCCGGACAACATGATCGTGGAGGTGATGGAAAGGCACAACTATGTGTTGCGCAAATCGGTGAACCTGGCACGAAGAGCCCATATTTTGTGCGCCAACATCGACCAAGCCGTCATCGTTTTCACCTTGGAACATCCCGTGACTACCCTCGGCTATGTGGACCGTTTGTTGGTGACCTGTGAGGCTTACCACATCCCCGCCGTGATTGTGTTCAACAAAGTGGATTTGCTGGACCCCGAAATGAAGGAGCGCTTGGCCGACTATGAAAAAACATACCGTGGCCTGGGCTACGCCACCCTATCCCTGAGCGCCATTGACCCGACAGCTGCAGATACCGTGCGGGAGTTGTTGAAAGACAAGGTCAGTTTTTTAGTGGGGCGCAGCGGCTGTGGCAAAAGCACGTTGGTAAACCTCGTGGAGCCCGGCCTAAAACTCAAGGTGGGGCAGGTGAGCGACTTTTCAGGCAGGGGCACCCACACCACTACCTTTGCGGAGATGTTTCCCTTGGCATTCGGCGGGGACATCATCGATTCGCCCGGATTCAAGGAAATGGTGATATTCGACTTGGAAAAACCCCTTTTGAGCCATTATTTCCCCGAAATGAAGGTGTATGTGGGCAAGTGCAAATTTGCAAACTGCCTGCACGACCGCGAACCGGGTTGTGAAGTGAAGGCCGCCGTGGAGTCTGGGTCCATTCCGGAAAGCCGCTACCACACCTACTTGGGGATGCTGAACGAAATCGAAGAGCCTGGATGGTGAGGCTTTTCCTTCCTGTGAGGGATTGAAGCGGCGCGAGGAAGGAGCGGTGTAACGGAGCTTGGCGAACCCGCGGAAAGCCCGGCCCCAAGGCGTAAGCCGGGGACACAGCCCACAGTCCCGCTAATTTTTTTAACCCAACAGCCTCAAGGGGCCTGCAAATGTGACATCCAAATCCGGCGGCAACATCCTATATTCGTGCAAGGCATTTTCCCATGAAAGAGATCAACATCTTGGACAAAACCTTCGTGGAGTCCATTACGGAAACCAACCTTCAGGCCCGCATCGAAGACCTCGGAAGGGTGCTCACGCGTGATTTCCAAGACCGCAACCCCCTAGTGGTGGGCATATTGAATGGCTCTTTTTTATTTGTGGCTGACGTGGTTCGGCATTTGGGTTTCGACCCTGAAATCTACTTCATGCGGCTCAGTTCCTACCATGGTGGCACGGCTTCTTCTGGACAAATCATCCCCTCCCTGGGTGTGACGGTCGATGTTGCAGGTCGGGATGTGTTGGTGTTGGAAGACATTGTGGACACCGGAAATACCTTGGCTTGGATTCGGCAACATTTCAATGAGCGTGGCGCCAAATCGGTGAGCATGGCTACCTTGTTGTTCAAGCAGGAGGTGTTCACGGGCAGTCAGGACCCCGAATATTACTGCTTCCGCATTCCCAACGAGTTTGTAGTGGGGTATGGTTTGGACTATGCCGAGCGTGGCCGCAACCTGCGCAGCATCTACAAATTGAAGGTCTGACATGGCCCGGAAATCGGGGGGCTCAAAAGCTTGGAGGTTCTTGGCTTGGCCTTTGGTGCTTTTGTCGGTATCGGTATTGCCATTTTTCATGCTCGTCCGCCTTTCGGTTTGGATGTATACCGCATTTGAATGTTCTGCTTGGACAGCCATCGGGGTCACGGCGCTCCTGACCGCTACGGTCCTGTATGTTTCGCTCAACCAACTGACCAAAATCTTGTCTGGCAAAAAAAAGACCAAAGAAAAAACAAGGCGCTTCAATTTGCGGGCTGCATTGTTGGCCGTGGGCGCATTCACCTTCGTTTCGATGCTGTACATTTCCGCCTCCAACACCAAAACCTCCATGGTGCAGAGCGAGTATGCCTCCATGCACCCGCTTTTGCGAATGGGCGTGAGCGTGATGTTGCTGTTTGACCGTGAGGCAGTGGTCACGGACATGAGCCGCACGCATCAAGACTACCAAGAAATGAAGTTGACCGTGAAGAAGAAATCGCTTCACTACCCGCAATCGGATGGCTTTGTGCATGCTTTGGATCTGAGGACCAACGACCGCGATGAGGGTCGGAACGAGTGGGTGGAATGGTACTTCAGACTGATGGGATTCAGGACCCTGCGCCACCACGGAACGGAAGACCACCTCCACGTTTCTTTGATGATTCACGACAATCCCGGCGCCTTGTGACCCTAGTTCGTCCATGCCGATTCGGTGGCTGCCGTGTGCGCCTGTGGGCCTACCTAAGCGGAGCTTGCATTCACGCGGCGATGGGCACGGGAATCTTTGCGGTTGGAAAAACAGGGGGAAACCCTAAATTTGAACCTTCTATTGCGGGCTATAAATGGCTTGCGGAAACCTGAATGTTGAACATCGTACTATTTGGCGCACCCGGCGCCGGAAAAGGCACACAAGCAGCCTATATCAAAGTTCGCTATGAGTTGGTCCATTTGAGCACGGGAGACATCCTCCGTGCTGCCAGGAAGTCCCAAAGCGAACTTGGGAAAAGGGTTGCCGCCATCATGGATTCCGGTTCTTTGGTATCGGATGAAATCGTGAACGAGCTGGTGGCCGAGCAGCTGAAATCCAACCCGGGGGCCAAAGGCTTCATTTTCGACGGATATCCCCGAACGGTGGCACAAGCTGAAACCTTGGACCGCATGTTGTCCGAAAATGGCAAGTCGGTGACCGTAACCCTCATGCTCAATGTACCGAACGAAGAACTCAGCCGGCGGATGATCAAACGAGCCCAGGAAAAGGGCAGGACCGACGACACCCCGGAGGTGATTGCATCGAGGCTGTTGGTTTACGAGCGTGAAACGATGCCCGTGGCCGCTTTTTACCGTTCCCAAGAGAAATTGGCCGACATCAATGGACTGGGGTCCGAAGGGTCTGTGCTCGACCGGCTGATTGAGGCCATCGACGGCGCATCCAAGCGCTGATTTCATCTTTATCCTAGAAACACTTCACCAGGGCCTGAAACCATGCCACCAGCTTCTCCTTTTGTAGACCACGTACGCCTTTACCTCAAATCGGGAAAAGGAGGAAATGGCATTGTCCATTGGCGGAAGGAGAAATTCGTTCCCAAAGGGGGGCCTGACGGAGGTGACGGCGGCCGTGGTGGGCACATCATTCTCCGTGGGGATGCCCAGATGTGGACCCTATTGGATCTCAAATACCGGAAGCATATCCACGCAGATGATGGCCAAACCGGCCAAGGCGCATTGAAGACTGGCAAAGACGCCAAAGACATTGTCTTGAGGGTGCCCTTGGGCACTGTGGCGCACGATGCCGAAACGGGCGAAACATTGGGTGAAATCACAGAGAATGGTCAGGAACTCGTAGTGGCCAAAGGTGGGCATGGCGGGAAAGGCAATTGGCACTTCAGGAGCCCGACCAACCAAACCCCTACCTATGCATCACCAGGAGGGAACGCCGAAGAGCGTCTCGTAGAATTGGAATTGAAGGTATTGGCCGATGTGGGTTTGGTGGGATTTCCCAATGCAGGCAAATCTACCTTGCTTTCCGTGTTGACTGCGGCCAAGCCCAAAATCGCCGATTATCCGTTCACGACCTTGGTACCGAATTTGGGAATTGTGAAGCATCGTGATTTCCAATCTTTTGTGATTGCGGACATCCCGGGCATCATCGAGGGGGCATCCGAAGGCCGTGGGCTTGGAATACAGTTCTTGAGGCACATCGAGCGCAATTCCATCCTCCTGTTGATGGTTTCGGTTGACAGCGAAAAGCCCATGAAGGAATACAACACCCTGATGAAGGAATTGGAGGCCTACAATCCGGAGCTGATGCAAAAAGAACGGTTGCTTGCCCTGACCAAAACCGATTTGAAAACGGAAAAGGAAGTGGAGAAAATTCGCAAGCAGTTCGAGAAAAAACTGGGCGCAGAAAGGATTGTCACCATCAGTTCCGTAACTCAATCTGGCCTTCAAACCTTACGAGACAAACTTTGGGAGATGCTCAACCCTCCCGCCGAGAAAGAGGATTGGATGTAATTCGCCAAGGACCCACCACCTTTTGACCTGGTTAGGTTTTTTACCCTCCCTGATTATTTGCTAACTTAGCGGGCTTCATGAGCAACCTTTGGAACTCCATCGGGCTTTTCATTTTGAAAAACCGCATCGCCATCGTGCTGGGCATTTTCTTGTCCACCGCGGTGATGGGATTTTTCGTCAGGCCTGAGTTGGCGTACAGCTTCAACCAAATCATTCCAAAGGACGACCCTGACAACGTTGAGTTCGAGAACTTCAAGGAAAAGTTCGGAGAGGACGGCAACGGTATTGTCATCAGCTTCAAAGGCGCGATTTTCTCCCGGAACTTTTTGAACGAACTCCGGGGACTGGAGGATAGCATCAAGCAAATGGAGGGAATCACCTCCGTGATGAGCATGGCTTCCGCGTACGAAATCGTGGCCGAGCCGGACTCCAACAAATTCGTATTTGAAAAAATCATTGCCGGAGCTGTTGAAACAGACACGGAGGCCGAAGAAATCCGAAAAAAAGTAGATCAGTTGCCTTTTTACGAGGGTCTGATTGTGAATTCCAAGCAAGATGCCACCCTATTGGTGGCTTTGCTTGATCCAAACGTTTTGAACTCCGCCAAGAAAAACCCATTGGTCTGGAGCGTGGTGGGTTTGGCTCGGTCCATGGCGGAGAAAACGCGGACAGAAGTTCATTTCGGCGGGATGCCAGTGATTCGGGCCACCATATTGGATGTCATCTCCCGGGAGCTGTTCATCTTCCTCTTTTTGGCAGTGCTTGTTACCTCGCTGAGCATTTTCTTCTTTTTCCGCTCCCTAATTGCCGTTTTTGTGCCCTTGGTCGTGATTGCGATTGTCACCATCTGGACCTTGGCCATCATGTGGCTGTTTGGGTACAAGCTCACCATCTTGAGCTGTGTTTTGCCCTCGCTCATCACCATCATCGGCATTCCAAATGCCATTTATCTGTTCACCAAATACCACTTTGAATACCGCAAACACAAAGCCAAGGCCAAGGCTTTGATGAGTGTGATTGCCAAAATCGGAGTGGTCACCGTGATCACCAACCTCAATACCGCGGCTGGGTTTTTGGTGCTGGGGTTGAGCAATGTCCGCCTCATGAGTGAATTCGGAATCGTAGCGGGCATTTCGGTGACGGTCACCTTTTTCATCTCCCTGTTGCTGATTCCCATCATCCTCAGCTACATGCCCCCTCCATCGGCAAGGCACACCAAACACATCGAGGTCAAGTGGATGAATCGCTTCATCGCCTGGCTAAATCGATGTGTCCAGAACCACCGCGGATGGATTTATGGTGTTTCATTGGCCCTCACGGTTGTTTCTATTTGGGGTATCACCCTCATCAAATCAGAAGCCTACCTCGTAGACGACATCCCGAGGAGCAACGCCCTGCATCCAGACCTCAAGTTTTTGGAAGATAATTTCGGAGGGGTTCTTCCATTTGAAATCATGGTCAATACCCACCGAAAAGGGGGCATTACCAAACAATCGAACTTGAAGCGTTTGGACAAACTCGAGGCCGAACTGCAGAAGTACACGGAAATCTCCAAGCCGTTGAGCGTGGTAAGCCTCATGAAATTCAGCAGGCAAGCCATGATGAGCGGTGTCAAGGAAGAGTATCAACTTCCTGCCAATGAGGAAATCCAAATCCTGTTGGGATGGGCCAAGCACAGCCAAATCGATGGATTGTTGGGACAGCAAAGTATCTACGACTCCACTTATTCCATTGCAAGGGTCAAAGCCAACATCAAAGATGTCGGCTCCAGTCGCTTGAAGGTAATCCTAAAAGAAATCGGTACGACACTAGACAGTCTGTTTGTGGTGAACCAAGAGTTCTTGAAGGACAGCATGACCTACAAACTGTATGGCTCCGAAGATTTTTCAGTGGAATATGCTGGAAAGACCTATTCAAACGGCACTTATTTCACCGCCGGCCGCGACTCCTCCTACAAATTGCTTTCGGGAACCGGCAAGGTGGACTACCAAGACCGGGTGATTTTAACAGGACCGACCAAAATCTTTACCAAAAGCAACGATTACCTCATCGAAAGCTTGTTGCAAAACATGCTGCTTGCTTTGCTCGTGATCGCCCTCATGATGTTTCCCTTGTTCGGCACCTTGCGGATGATGTTGATTTCCATCATTCCAAACGTGCTGCCCCTGTTGCTCACCACCGCCATCATGGGATTTGCGGGGATTCCACTCAAGCCATCAACCGCCCTGATTTATTCCATGAGTTTCGGGATTGCCATCGACAATTCCATCCACTTTTTGGCTCGGTACCGGTTGGCCAGAAAATCAGGCGATAGCGTCAAACAGGCAGTCACCAATTCATTCGAGGACACCGGCTTGAGCATGATTTACACTTCGGTGATTCTGTTTTTCGGATTTGTGATTTTTGCGTTCTCCAGTTACGGAGGCACCATTGCCCTCGGCCAACTCACTTCTATTTCCTTGTTGATCGCCTTGGTTGCCAATTTGTTTTTGCTGCCAGCCATGCTCATCACCTTCAACCGAGACACAGACCCCTTGGATGAACCCATGATTGAATACGAAGAGGAAGAGGCGGAAGACCTTGAGGCCATGAAAACCTTGGTAGAGTCCGAGGAGGAATAATTACAAAATCTCATCCGGGTCAGCCCCCACAGCACAAAGCACAGATGGATACCAAAACTTCAACCCGAAAGTTTCAAGAACTGCAAGGCGTGGATTTGCCTGCATTGGAATTGGACATCCTCAATCGTTGGAAACAAGGCCAAATCTTTGAGAAAAGCGTAGAAACGCGGCAAGGCGCTCCTGAGTTCGTGTTTTACGATGGACCACCCAGTGCCAATGGCGTTCCGGGTATTCACCACGTGATTTCGAGAACCATCAAGGATATTTTCTGCCGATACAAAACCTTGAAGGGGTTCCACGTGATCCGTCGGGCAGGGTGGGATACCCATGGACTTCCTATCGAACTCAATGTCGAAAAAGAGCTCGGTATCACCAAAGAAGATATCGGGACTAAAATTTCGGTGGAGGACTACAACAAAGCCTGCAGGACAGCGGTGATGCGGTTCACGGACGAGTGGCAAAAAGTGACCGATCGGATGGCTTATTGGGTCGACATGGACCACCCCTACATCACCTACGACAACAGTTACATTCAAACCTGTTGGCACTTGTTGGCACAGCTTCATGCCAAAGGATATCTGTACAAGGGCTACACCATTCAACCGTTCTCCCCAGCGGCGGGCACGGGCCTCAGCTCCCATGAACTGAACCAACCTGGCACCTACAAGCCTGTGAAGGATACCACGGTGGTTGCCCAATTCAAGGCCATTCTTGACTCCCGCTCCCAATGGTTGTTTGAAGGAGCTTCGGGCGATGTTTATTTCCTCGCTTGGACCACTACACCCTGGACCTTGCCTTCCAACACGGCACTCGCTGCGGGTAAAAACATCCGCTATATTCAGGTCAACACAACCAACCCCTACACGGGAATCCCTGTTTCGGTGGTGATGGCAGAGGCTTTGGCTTCCCAGGTCTTGGGACTTAGGGGTTCTTGGGAAAACAAAACTGCCTCCGGAAAAGTCGGGGGTAAGGACTTGGATTGTCAACTCGTGCGGACATTTTCAGGTGTGGACATGGAAGGTTGCCGCTACGAACAATTGATGCCTTATGTCAAACCAGAAGGTGATGCGTTCCGGGTGGTGTTGGGAGATTTCGTGACCACAGAAGACGGAACCGGCATCGTTCACATTGCGCCCACATTCGGAGCTGATGACTTCCGGGTGGCCAAGCAAAACAACATCCCCGCCTTGTTGGTGAAATACCCCGACGGCAGCTCTGGACCCTTGGTGGACCGCCAAGGCCGGTTTGTGCCTGAAATGGGTGATTTGGCCGGAAAGTACGTGAAGAACTACAGCGGGGAGGATGAGTCGGATGCCCAATACAGGAGCACGGATGTCCAAATTTCCATCAAACTCAAAGAGGCCAACTTGGCCTTCAAGGTAGAAAAATACGAACACGATTACCCCCACTGTTGGCGTACCGATAAGCCCATCCTTTATTATCCGTTGGATTCGTGGTTCATCAAGACCACGGCCGTGAAGGACCGCCTCATCGAACTCAACAAGACCATCAATTGGAAGCCAGCAAGCACGGGTACCGGACGCTTTGGCAATTGGCTGGAAAATCTGGTCGATTGGAACCTCAGCAGGAGTCGTTATTGGGGCATCCCTTTACCGATTTGGCGCACCCATGACGGCAAACAGGAAATCTGTATCGGCTCATTGGAACAGTTGCATGGGGAGGTTGAAAAAAGCATCCAGGCCGGTCACATGCAAACCAATCCGGTCGGCCAAAAAGACAGCAGCGGAAAGTTCAATCCCAACCCGGAATTTGACATGCATCGTCCTTTCGTGGATGATTTGATCCTTGTCTCCTCCACCGGGGAACCCATGCACCGTGAGTCCGATTTGATCGACGTATGGTTCGACAGTGGTGCCATGCCTTACGCCCAATGGGGTTGGCCCTATGACAAAGCAACCTTAGAAGGTGTTTTTCCCGCCGATTTCATTGCCGAAGGGGTGGACCAAACAAGGGGATGGTTTTTCACTCTCCACGCCCTCTCCGTCATGCTCTTTGACAGTGTGGCCTACAAAAACGTGATTTCCAACGGTTTGGTGTTGGACAAAAACGGAGTGAAAATGTCGAAGCGACTTGGCAACATCGTGTTCCCGATGGAAACCATGTCCAAATATGGTGCTGATGCCGTGCGGTGGTACATGGTGGGCAACGCCGCCCCTTGGGACAATCTCAAATTCAATGAGGAAATTTTGGCCAAGGACACCCGGAGCTTTTTGGGCACGTTGACCAACACCTATTTCTTCTTTGCACAATACGCCAACCTCGACGGTTTCACCTTTTCCGGAAAAAGGATCCCGGTCTCCGAGCGCAGGGAATTGGACCGATGGATTATGTCCAAATTGAACAGCCTGATTTTGGACGTCGATGCCGTGTTGGCAGATTACGAACCCCACAGAGGCATCAAATCCATTGAGGATTTCGTGGAGGACCTCTCAAATTGGTATGTGCGCCTTTCAAGAAGGGTGTTTTGGAAGGGTGAAATGACGACTGAAAAAGAGGCGGCCTACCAAACGCTCTATGAATGCCTTACCACTTTGGCAAAGCTCATGAGCCCCTATGCGCCATTTTTCAGCGACCATCTCTACCTGCAATTGGACCAAGTGACCGGATTGGAGGGCAAGGAAAGCGTGCATTTGTCGGATTTCCCCGTCGCGGACAAAGGTGCAATCAACCCCGATTTGGAAAAGCAGATGTCCTTTGCCCGAGAGATAACATCTCTAGTGCACAGCATCCGCAAGAACCCTCAGGTCAACATCAAGGTAAGGCAACCCTTGCAACGGGTTTTGGTTCCTGTGAGCAGCCCGGACATGAAGCGTCACATCGAGGCAGTCGCGGATTTGATTTTGGCGGAGGTGAACGTGAAGGAGCTTGCTACGGTTTCCGACCAAGATGAAAACACTGTTTTCGTCAAAAAGGCCAAAGCCAATTTTAAACTTTTGGGTCAACGTTTCGGGAAAAACATGAAATCCGCAGCCGACCAAATCGAACAGTTTGGAGCTGACCAAATTGCCCGCTTGGAGAAAACAGGAGAAGTGGAGATCTCAATCGAAAACCAAGCGGTGAAGCTCAGGAGGGAAGAGGTTGAAATTCGCACGCAAGACGTCCCAGGGTGGCATGTGGCATTCAACGAGCATGTGACCGTGGCCTTGGATTTGAGCATCACAGAGACCTTGAGGATGGAAGGAATCGCACGCGACATCATCAACCGCATCCAAAACATCCGCAAAGACAGCGGCCTCGAGGTCACGGACCGCATCCATGTGGAAGTGACCGATTTAGAGGAGTGGAGACCTGCTTTGAAACAATTTTTGGACTATATTTGCAGCGAGACGTTGGCAGTGGAATTGGCCATCGTCCCCAACCTTCAAAATGGTCAAAGTATAGAAATTGACGGCCTCAGCGGCTACATTAACATCGTTAAGCATCATGTCTGAACCCGAAAAAAACTTCTACACCAAGGCGGAGCTCGAGGAGTTCCGTCAAATCATCCAAACCAAACTTGTCGCTGCCCGTCAGGAATATGCCAGCTTGGTTGAGGATCTCCAGGCCGCCAATGACGCCTCCGCCGACAGCTACAACCTGACAGAGTTTGGTGCCGACACCTCGGACAAAGAACAAACCGAAATGTTCCTCGCGCGCCAAATGAAGTTCATCGATGCTTTGGAGAGGGCCCTCATCCGCATTGAAAACGGAACCTATGGTCGTTGTAAAGTCACAGGCAAATTGATTTCCAAGGAACGTCTTCGTGCCGTGCCGCACACCGAGCTCTCCATGGAAGCCAAAATGAATCAGGGCAGCTAAAAACAGCGCTCCCCTTGGATTTCAACCCATCAACCCGGCCGGACCGTCTCGAAGCCCCGCTTCAACAGGCGGTCCGGTTGGTTTTTGCCCAATACAAATACTTTTGGATTGCATGGGTGGTGGTGTTGGTGGACCAAACTGTAAAATTCCTCATCAAACTCAACCTCAACCCATACGATGAGGTTGCCGTCATTGGAAATTGGTTCTCCATCAACTTCATCGAAAACAAAGGTGCTGCCTTCGGTCTTACCATTGCCGACCTGTCTTCCAAATTGGGACTGCCCATGGACGAGGAAACGGCCAAAGTCCTCCTGACACTGTTTTCCATTGCCGCGGTTTTGGTAATCGTATATTTTTTGGGTAAGGTTAAAGGACATACCACCCTGCTTCCATTTTCCCTTGCCCTGATTCTGGGCGGTGCCCTAGGCAATATCGTTGACCGCGTGTTTTACGGCGTATGGTTTGCAGGCATCAACGATTACGAAGGCGGTCTGTTCCATGGACGGGTGGTGGACATGTTTTACATGGATTTGTACCAAGGGCAGGTAGCGGGAGTCGAAGTCAGTCTTTGGCCCGTGTTCAACTTGGCAGACTTTGCCATCACCGTGGGCATCCTGATGGTAATTTTCTTCAACCGCAAGTTTTTCAATGACATTGGTTCTACCAAACCAGCCCAAGAAATACCCGACAATCCCTCGATGGATCCCGACCCCCATCCTTGACCCCTTTTCACCCTAACAACCAACCCCATACCATGGTCATTCAACCCGAACTCCTTCAAACCTACATCGACGCATCTCACGATCGGAATGCTTGGTATTCAAATCCGAACCTAACCATCCATTCTCCATTCGTTGAAGCTATTGCCCCTCCGATTTTGGGCATTTTGATCTGCTTGGGTGAGTTGGCACAACACCACCCCATTCGGATTGTAAGCATCCGAGCCCACTTTTTGAGGCCACTTCAACTGGAGAAAATCTACCAAATTCACCTGGCCTTTGAGTCGCAGGAGCATCTTATCACGATGAAAGATGGGGGTGTTGCCGCATTGGAGGTCAGGGTACGAATCGACAACATGCTCCCCGACCTTGACATACAACACCAACACGGATTTAACTACACCTGCAGACCCGAACCATCTCTAAAACTTCTGCACTCCATTGGATTGAAGGACCACTTTCCAATCTCCCAACTGGCATCTTTGTTGTGGATGGGCTACCGCACGGGTATGATCAATCCTGGCCAAAGAGGATTTGTGTCGCAATTCCATCTTGATTTTGCATCTGGCGGTAAGGGATTTGGTGCAAACATGGAGGTCCTTGAAGAACGATTCGATGAACGAACTGACCGAATCGAACAATGGGGAAATGGATTTGGAGTCACATCCTTCTACATAGAGTCCCTTTTGAGGCCCGAACCGTTAGAGGTGGATTGGGATGCCGCTCGAAAATCATCCAAAAACGCTGAAGAGTGGGCGAAAAAACGAATTGTAATCACGGATGCCCTGCGACCCACCGGGGTGGGATTTGCATCCGTTGCAGGATTGGCCGGCGCTGAAGTGGTGCTGAATTATCGTATCGGAATCAGCAAGGCGCTTGACTTTGAACGGGACCTACAACACCAAGGCGTTCAGGCACAAAGGATTCAAGCCGACCTGGCAAACAGCAAAATAACTTGGAGAATGGCCTCTGAACTTTCCTCCGGACCTCCCATCGATTTGCTGATTTTGGACTCCAACCCGCTTGTGATGGGGGCGAACCTGCTCGATCAAGGCGGCGATGATTGGATTCAATCCATTTCTGATTCCACCCGATCAATCTACCAGGCCCTGAAAGCACTGATTCCCTGCATGGCCAAAGGTGGGCAAATCACTTTGCTTTCCACCGAACACCTTTCATCACCATCTCCCGGCATCAGTCACTACTTGGCTGCAAAAGCGGCGCAAGAAGCCTTGATTCAAGCTTGCTCCACCGAACACCCCAATTTGGTTTTTTCAGTAATCAGGATGCCACTTTCACAAGCAACCGCCGCAGAACTTCCCTTCGAGGCTGCAAATGCGGATGAAAATGAACGATGGGCGGGAACGGCCCTCAAACAGTTGGGTCAAATTGCAAACCGTCCGGGATTTCATCTTCTACGTGTTGGATGAGTGTGGTAAATCGGTACCCGTCAAACAAATACCCCCGCAAAACCACTTAAAAAATGCCAATGTGGGTTTGTTGATATCGATTCTTTCCTAATTTTAAACCTCGAATGTAAAATCCCGAACCGCGATGCAAAATTGGCGAGAATACCAGAAGGTCCTCCTTCCCGATATCCCGAATCTACACGACATTGATGTGTACATGCGTCATGGCGGATATGAAATGCTGAAGCAAGTTGTTTCATCCGCTGATTGGTCACCCAAACGCGTTGTGGACGAGGTAAAAGCTGCCAACATCCGGGGTAGAGGAGGTGCAGGATTCAACGCCGGCCTGAAGTGGTCGTTCATGCCTCCCAAAAAACCTGGAATTCCGCGTTACTTGGCTTGCAACGGTGACGAATCCGAACCTGGAACATTCAAGGACCGCAGGCTCTACGAATTCAATCCCCACCAATTCATCGAGGGAGCTATCATTGCATGTTATGCGATGGAAATGGACGCTGCCTACGTTTACATCCGTGGCGAATACATGGATTGGATCCATCACATGCAACGTGCCGTTGACCAAGCTTACGCCAAGGGAATGGCGGGCAAAAACCTCTTTGGAACGGATGTGAGCATTGATGTGTACATTCACACGGGTGCCGGTGCCTACATTTGCGGCGAAGAAACCTCCCTGATGGAATCTTTGGAAGGCAACCGTCCTTATCCCAGGTCCAAACCACCGTTTCCTGCCCAATTCGGTTTGTGGGGCAAGCCCACCACCATCAACAACATTGAAACGTTGGCCAACGTGCCGGTGGTGCTTCGCAAGGGCGCTGCTTGGTGGAGTTCCTTGGGTGCACCAACCCATCCTGGGCCGTTGCTTTACGGAATTAGCGGCCATGTGAATCGGCCTGGGGTCTATGAGTACCCGACCGGCATGAAAATCACCGACCTCATCTTCGATGTGGCTGGTGGCGTTCGCAACAACAAGCAAATCAAAGCTGTCGTCCCTGGTGGTTCTTCATGTCCCTTCCTTACCCGCGATGAGGTGATGAGCGGTTTGACCATGGATTCCGACTCCCTTCGCACCGTAGGTTCAGTGTTGGGAACTGCAGGAATGTGCGTGTTGGACGAAGACACCGATATCGTACGCTTTACTTACCGCGTGGCCAAGTTTTATGACCATGAATCCTGTGGACAATGCACACCCTGCCGTGAAGGGACGGGCTGGTTTGTTCGTGTCCTCCGCAAGTTCGTGGACAAAACAGCGACGACCAGAGACATTGAGGTACTTCTAAACCTTTGTGACACCTTGGAAGGACGCACGGTCTGCGCGTTGGCCGACGCAACTGCTTGGCCAGTACGTTCGGCATTGAAAAAGTTCCGTCCGGATTTCGAGAAATGTGTGACCTCCAGGGTGGCACATGCCGTGTCCTGATCCTTGATTCGAAAACATACAACAACCTAATGGGTTCCAATTACTCCTATCTCAGCAACGCTGATCCTGGATTTGTAGAGCAGCTCTACCAAAGCTATCTGGCAAACCCCGAAAGTGTTGAATATGGGTGGCGCAAGTTTTTTGAAGGCTTTGATTTCGCCCGCACCAATTATGGAGAATCCTCCGGCAATCTGTTGGAGATTTACGTTCTGAACCTGATCAACGCCTACCGTTCTAGGGGTCATCTTTTCACGAAAAGCAATCCGGTTCGGGAGCGCAGGAAATACAGCCCCAATTTGGATTTGGGAAATTTCGGACTGAGTGAAGCCGATTTGGACACTGTGTTCCAAGCCGGGGTGGATGTTGGTTTAGGTCCTGCCAAACTACGTGACATCATCGCTCACCTTGAGGTAACTTATTGTCACCACATAGGAGCGGAGTATACCTACATCACCAATCCTGAAATGGAAGAGTGGCTCCGCAACAAAATGGAGTCCGCGCGTAACACCCCTTCGTTCTCAACCGACCAAAAAAAGCGCATCCTTTCCAAGCTCAATGAAGCTGTTGTTTTTGAAGATTTCTTGGCGAAGAAATACGTCGGAGAAAAACGGTTTTCAATCGAAGGGGCCGAGACTGTTATTCCTGCACTGGATGAAGTAATTGAGTCCGGTGCCGAAATGGGCGTCCAAGAAGTCGTGATCGGAATGGCACACAGGGGTCGTCTGAACGTTCTCGTGAACATCCTCCACAAACCCCACGCTGAAGTTTTCGCTGAATTTGAGGGTTATTATAAGGAAACAGAAGATTTCCAAGGTGATGTCAAGTATCACCATGGATACTCCTGCGACATCACGTCCCGAAACGGAGCCCAGGTTCACTTGTCCTTGTGCGCCAACCCCTCCCACTTGGAGGCTGTTGGCCCAGTCTGCCAAGGTAAGGCCCGTGCGAAAATGGACCACAAATACAACGGCAACCCCAAGTCAATCGTTCCAATTGCAATCCATGGTGACGCGGCGGTAGCTGGCCAAGGTGTGGTTTATGAACTCCTCCAAATGAGTGAACTGGAGGGTTATCAAGCGGGAGGCACGGTTCATTTGGTCATTAACAACCAAGTGGGCTTCACCACCAACTACACAGATGCCCGCTCCAGCACCTACTGTACGGACATTGCCAAGCTTACCAAATCTCCGGTGTTCCATGTGAACGGTGACGATGTTGAAGCGGTGGTATTTGTTTGCAAACTGGCGATGGAGTTTCGTCAGCGCTACCACAAAGATGTTTTCATCGATTTGCTTTGTTACCGAAGGCACGGACACAACGAGGGTGATGAACCCAGGTTCACCCAGCCCATGCTTTACAAGGCCATCGAGGCACACCCCAACCCACGTACACTTTATTACTCGGACCTTTTAGCCCAAGGCGTGGTTCAAGAAGGGTTTGATAAAGAGTTGGACAAAGCATTCCGTAGTCACCTCCAAGGACAACTCAATGAGGTAAAGGCCAAGGGTGAAGCTGTAAAATATAGCTTTGGTGAATCCGTCTGGGCAGGAATCCGCAGGGAACAATCCTCCGACTGGTTAAACTCTCCTGAAACAGGCGTGAAAGAATCAGTCCTGAAACAGCTTACCGAACGCATGCTCAATCTGCCGGAGAAGCCCTTTTTCGACAAAGCCATCAAGATTTTCAATGACCGCAAGCAAATGGTGGTCAATGATAGATTGGATTGGTCGATGGGCGAACTTTTGGCATATGCTTCTTTGCTTCAAGAGGGCATGCCTATCCGCATCAGCGGTCAAGATGTGGAGCGTGGCACCTTTGCCCATCGTCATGCTGTACTCAAAATGGACATGACCGAGGAAGAGTATGTGCCGCTGAGACACGTGGATGATCAATTGGCGAAGTTCAGCATATACAACTCCCTGCTCAGCGAATATGCTGTCTTAGGATTTGAATACGGATACTCGTTGGCGACCCCCAATGGGCTCACGATTTGGGAGGCTCAATTCGGTGACTTCGGAAATGGTGCGCAAATCATCATTGACCAATTCATCTCCTGTTCTGAGCAAAAATGGTTCCGCCTGAGTGGATTGACCATGATGTTACCCCATGGATTCGAGGGTCAGGGGCCAGAACATAGTTCCGCCAGGATGGAGCGTTTCTTGGAGCTATGTGCTAGCAACAATTGGCAAATCGTCCAACCCACAACACCGGCCCAGATTTTCCATCTGCTTCGCAGACAGCTGCACAGACCGTTCCGCGTGCCGCTCATCGTGTTCACGCCCAAAGGCTTGTTGAGATTGCCGGAGGCCACCAGCAAGTTTTCCGAACTTACCACGGGTCGTTTCCAAGAGCTGATTGACGATACACAAGCTGACGCCAACAAGGTCAGGCGGGTGTTGATGGTGTCTGGTAAATTGTATTACGATTTGGCCAAGCGTAAAGCAACCGAAAACAGGGAAGACGTGGCGGTGGTCCGCTTGGAACAAGTCTATCCACTTCCAGTGGAACAAATCAAAGCCCTCCAGTCGAAATACAAAAACGCCCAAGATTGGCGCTATGTTCAGGATGAGCCGGAAAACATGGGGGCATGGAGCTTCCTGTTGAGAAAGCTGAGATTCCTGCCCTTGGATGTTGTATGCCGGCCTGAAAGTGCCAGCCCAGCCACCGGGTACAAAAAAGTACACCTTGCAGAACACAAATCCATCATGGACAGGTGCTTCGAACCCACCCTGGAATCAGGAAGCAAAAAAGCCAAAAAAGAACTCTCCAAAGCCTAAAAGATGATTCTTGAAGTGAAAGTGCCTGTCCCAGGCGAATCGATAACCGAAGTAGAGCTGGGAGCTTGGCTCGTTAAGTCGGGCGATGTAGTGGAAATGGATGCCGAATTGGTTGAAATCAACTCGGATAAAGCCACCCTTACCATCAACGCTGAAGGTGCCGGAAAAATCGAAATCCTCCGCAAAGAAGGGGAAACGGTCCGTGTGGGCGAGGTGGTGGCCAAAATCGACACATCGGTGACCGCATCCGAAACCACCAAGCAACCTGCTGAAAACAAAACAGCCTCACCTGTCACGCCACAACAACAGGTCTCAAAAGAAGCGGGATACGCCCAAGGGGTACCCTCCGTTTCGGCTGAAAAATTGATGCGGGAACAAGGTGTCAAGGATTCTTCCATTTCCGGAAGCGGACGAGGTGGCAGGGTTACCAAAGGTGATGTTGTCGAACACCTCAAGAACCAAACCTCCGTCTCTGAAGAGTCCAAGGCAAGCCAAGTGCAATCGGCACCTAAAGCCGAAACAATCCATCCATCTGGACGTGTAGATGACCGGAAAAAAATGACCACCCTCCGCCGGAAAATTGCGGAAAGATTGGTCTCAGCCAAAAACACCACGGCCATGCTCACCACCTTCAATGAGGTGGACATGTACGAGATCATGCAGCTTCGGGCCAAATACAAGGACAAATTCAAAGAAAAACATGGAGTCGGCCTTGGCTTCATGGGCTTCTTCGTAAAGGCTTGTTCGGAAGCGCTTCAACAATTTCCCGCCGTGAACGCCTACATTGATGGAGACGACATGGTGTACCACAACTATGTGGACATGGGAATTGCCGTGAGCTCAGAGAGAGGTCTCGTGGTGCCCATCATCAGAAACGCTGAATCCTTGAGTGTTTTGGGCGTGGAAACCGCCATCCGGGATTATGCGTTGAAGGCCCGGGAAAACAAAATCACAATTGAGGACATGACAGGCGGGACTTTCACCATCACCAATGGCGGAATTTTCGGGTCTATGCTATCCACCCCCATTTTGAATCCGCCTCAAAGCGCGATTTTGGGAATGCATAACATTGTTGACCGGCCAGTGGCCATCAACGGCGAGGTTAAAATCAGGCCAATCATGTACGTGGCTTTGAGTTACGACCACCGCATCATCGATGGGAAAGAAGCGGTCAGTTTCCTTTTCAAGGTCAAAGAATATCTTGAAGATCCTGCCCGCCTTTTACTGTCGATTTGACATTTTTACACACTTAAAGCGCGGACACCTGAAAGATGTCCGCGCTTTTCGTTTCTAGTCCCTTCACTCAACAATGACGGCGGATGTATAAGTCCAGTTCACGCACGCTGCTGCTGAATGTAAAGGCATCATTCACCAAATAATAATTTTCGGGGTCGTAGCATTTGCCGTATGCAAACTTGGCAAAAGCCAACCTAGAATCATCAAACGTTAACTCAGCCATCACCCTCCTCACGGCATAAGTGCCAATCAGCTGACGGCCCACAGCTTGTTTGGCCACCCTGAGTTTTTCGCTGTCAAAAGATTGGTTTCGCATCGAGCAGAGGATTCGATCCAAATCACATTCCAGCAAATAGTCCGGAGCAGGAGCACAGCCAAAGGAGTTGACACCCACACTGCCGCTTCCGCAGGTTTCAGGATAGGGCGCCGCACCATGGTTGATTCCATGACTACCATCGCTCGGATGGGAATAGGCCTGAACACCAAGCATTTCGATGTGGCTTTGGAGGGCTGAAACGCTAGACCCGAAACGGAATCCATCGTTCACCAACCAATAGTTTTGGGGGTCTACCACGGAGGTGTAGGCAAATTTCGCAAAAGAAAGGCGGGTGCTTTCGAATGCAAACACTTCCAAAATTCGCAAAACATGCTCCGAGCAAAGTCTTCCACCCGATGCCACCTGTTCAGCAACCCTGCGCTTGTCGTCGTCGAAGGCCCGACCTTGAATGGTAGCCAATGCCGCACGAAACTCCGCAGGCTGCATCACGGGAGGAGAGATGTGGTTGTCAAAGTAGCCGCCTGAAACAATCTCCATGCTCACTGGAACCGTTCGGGCAGGTTTTTTGTCTTGAGCCCATCCAAGCTGGAAGCAAGAGACAATCAAAAGGGGGAGTAATGGATTTTTCATGACTTTCATGATTAAGAGTTGAACATGCATACCCTATTGCAAAGCCAATGCCATTGCCCAAAAACTCATTTAACGGCCATTTATAATGTCCGAATACAAACGCACTGTATAGAATTCAAATCAAAAATCGATTTAGGTGCCGTCCAAAAAATTAAACAACCCAGCGTTAAACGATTTCGTAATTTTCTGAAACCGCGAGATACCCATGGCAAACACAGATATCAAACTACTTTTTGGCAGCTTAAGAATTGCCGGTGGGGTTTTGGTGTCCCTTTGGGCAATTCACCTATTGTGTTGGGCGTTTGATGTTGACGAATCGGTCTTCGGGATACGTCCAAGGAGCCTCGAACACCTGTGGAGTATTATATCCGGCCCTTTCGTCCATGCGGATTTCAAACACCTGATTGCCAATTCAGGACCGCTGTTTTTCTTCAGTGCAGCCATTTTTTATTTCTATCGCCCGGTGGCTTGGAGGACATTTTTCTGGGTGTTGGTCATGACCAACACTTGGGTTTGGGTTGCAGCCCACAGTGGCTCACATATCGGCGCGAGTGGAATGGTTTATGGGTTGGGCGCCTTCCTATTTTTCAGCGGGGTTTTTCGTAAAGATTTAAGGAGCATGTTGCTCGCATTGTCCATCGCATTTTTTTATGGCGGAATGGTATGGGGCGTTCTGCCCTTGGAGGTTGGCGTCAGTTGGGAATCCCATCTGTTTGGTGCCCTTTCGGGTGTCATATTGGCGTTCTTTTTTCGGCAAAAAACCCCAGTGGACCGCAAGAAATACATTTGGGAGAACGAACCGGAAACGGCGCCAGGAGATGATGAAGCAATTTGGAACTACAAGAAAAACTGGGTCCAAGCCGACCAACTGTACACCTTAGATGATCCCGAGGACAATCAATCAAGACCCGATAACCCATGAGTTCACAATCATCAAAATTCATTCGATTTGCAATGACTGGCCTACTGGGCATGGCAGGATTCGCCCATCTCAGCACCCCGGAATTTTTTTTGCCATTCATCCCACCGTGGTTGCCTTTTGAATGGTTCGTCATTTACGCATCTGGCGTGTTGGAACTGGCCCTCGCCTTGATGTTGTTCATACCCCGTACTGAAAAATGGGCCGCCGCGGGCATTTTTGCCATGTTGCTTATTTACCTGCCTTTGCACATTTGGGACCTGTTTCGAGAGCAGCCGGCCATTGGAAGTTTCGGAATGGCCATTGTACGCGTACCCATCCAATTCATCCTGCTCGGTTTGTCTTGGAAACTCTTTAAAAGCTCCCAAAACCAATGACCGACAAGCCCATTATAACCAGATTCGCACCCAGCCCGACCGGATACCTCCACCTTGGCCATGTGGTGAATGCTCTGTTTGTATGGGGGTTGGCCAAGTTGAAAATGGGTAAGGTTATCCTCAGGATGGAGGACCATGACCAAACCCGATGCAAGCTGGAATTTGAAGAGGCAATCTTGGAGGACCTGGAAATCCTCGGGTTGCAACCTGAACTAGGGGTCTTATCCACATTCAAAACACATCCCTGTGACTTCCGGCAATCAGACTGCCAACATCATTATGACCGTGCACTGAGTGACTTGATTGAAAAAAACCTCGTTTATGCCTGTGATTGTTCAAGGATGGCGGTCCGCAACAGAACCGGCCAACCGGACTCGGATGATTTGCAATACGATGGGTTCTGTCAATCCCGAAATCTTCCGCTGACATTTGGCCACACGCTGAGGGTCAAGCTTTCGGAGGAATTGGTTTCATTTCACGATTGGATTTGCGGCCCACAAATACAAGAACCTGCAAAACAATGCGGTGACCTTGCCATCAAAGACAAGAATGGAAACTGGACTTACCAATTCGCTGTGGTGGTTGATGATATCCGTCATGGGGTGGACTGGGTGGTCCGAGGCAGGGATTTACTGTTCTCCACTGGCAGGCAAATCCTGATTCGTAAATTGTTGGGCGAAGCTTCTATGCCGCAATTTGCACATCACAACCTGCTAACCGACCCTTCAGGGCGAAAACTGAGCAAAAAAGATTTCGATTCAGATATCCATGTTCGCCTGAAAGCAGGCATTGCACCCGAATTGATTTTGGGTGAAGCCTTGTATAAACTAGGATTTCAAACCCAGCCGCATCCCATAGATACCCACAAGGCACTGGAGCTGGTAGGCAGATACTATTCCTCATTGGGGATTTGAGCGCCATTGAAAACCACAAATCTGCCATTTAAACAGACAAACAAACCATTCAACAAGACCAGTACATCAAAGGCCTGCTTGGTCATTATGTTTGTATGGTCAGGCAAGTCCTGGCAACAAGAGCAAGGGTTAGGGTGATTCCCCTCCACAGGTGGGTTGAGTCCCCTAGCTTTTTTTTACACCCTTGTGGTCTTGTTTTCATTCCCCTTCCTTTCCTCGTAACTTTCACCTAGTATGGATTCCACTCGCAACATCTGGATACGGTGGATGGTCATGGTATTGCTTTTTGCAGCGATGTCTTGGCATTTGGGTTTATTGTTCCGGGGGTATCAAATCAATCAATCAGCCCTTGGGCAGTCTGGGATGCAACAACGGCCTGGCGGAACAGATTGGGTCAATTGGGAAAACCAAAACGGGGATGTTGTTGCCCAACACGTCCACCCCATTACCGAAGGAAACCCCATTTATGCCAACTACATACAAAAAGGTGATATTCTACGAAGAATTGATGGTGAAGACGTATACGACCAACAGGTTCCGACTTTGGTAACATTGGGTTCGGTACCGGGAACTGTTTTGATGTACCAAATACAACGCAAGGCAGCTTCTGGAATCGATTATGAATGGATCAACATCTTGGTTCCCATCGCATCTCATCCCCGCTTGTCGTTTGTGCACCACCCTTGGCTATGGACCGGCTACCCATGGTTGTTGGCCATAGGCATCTTCATTTCCTTGGTAAGCTTGTTGATTTTGTTTCCCATCCTCAAACCTGCAATTCAAGATCAATGGGCCGCCCTGACACTTGTGGTTGCCTGCTTTGCGGTTTATATCTTAATGGGACTTCACCACGCCAATTTGTTGGTCCGCACCGGAACCCCGCAAGAGGGAATCGAGCCCACTTTGAGACTGGGAATTACTTGTATTTTGCCTTTAATCGGCACGCTGTCCTTGTACTCATCCCTGAATGGTCGTTTTCGTTTTGCCATTTTGCCTGTGCTCTTGTTGAATGCAATGTTTTTGGGATGGCTGTTGAGCACGGGGTTTGATGACATCGATGTGTATTCATGGACTGCGATTGAAAAAGGTATATGGGTGCTTTTCACGGCTCCCGCAACTGGAATGGTCATTTTTTCCATGCTCAACCGATGGGGAGACAGAAGCCGGTTGGACAAGGTGTTCCATGTGGGAGCTGGCTTGGTTTTGCTGCATAATTGGCTGTTGCTGTGGCCCGAAACCACGGTTTACTTTGGGGTGGACCCTTTGGAGCTGGTCACATTCCTATCAACGGGAGCCTTGCTGTTGCCCTTGCTGAGCGTGGGTGCATCTCAACTCAAATTTGGAAAAGTGAGCCTTGTCCTGAATTCCTCTTTGCAGTTTGTGTTGTTGTCGGCCGCTGTATTGTTGCTTTATTACACCCTGGACAAGGTTTTGTGGTGGCTTGGATTCCAATTTCCCTACCAAGCTTACCTTGAGGTGTTCCTTTTGTTGGTGTGTCTGATTTTCCTGAGGGCAATATGGAAATCCAACGAGGGCAAATGGAGGCCCTATTTCATTCTTTCCCAACAGCAGCGGAAGGAGCGAATTGCAGGTTTTGTGGCCAGAATTCCCCAATATGTGAGCTCTGCCAAACTGCAGGATGATTTGGTCGACTCCATCAAACAATACTTCGACATCGGGTTTGTGGCGTTGCAAATTGAGAACTTGGAAGCTGTAGGGGATGCGGTCAGTCTCCCTAATGAGCAGCGGGTCATAATTTGCAAAGAGCTGAGCCGCCAATCAGGTATTTGGTTGCGAAATCGTCAAATTTTTTCTGCCAAACTTCCACAACAGCTAGAGTCACTGCTCAACGATAGCCCTGCGGCTGTTGTATTGCCCCTGACTGTAAACGACGAACTATTCGGTTTATTGCTTCTTGGGCCCAAGAAAAGGGGGGTTTACAATTTGGAAGACATCGAGGTCTTGGCGAGACTGATTCAACAAACCAGACTCACGCTCGGTGTATTGCACCTGTTGGAACGGGAAAAGCTCCTTTTGGAAAAAAATTACGAAGCCAACCTGACCGCATTGCGTTCGCAAATCAACCCCCACTTCCTATTCAACACCCTCAATACCATTTCAGCACTCATACACGACGACCCGGATGGTGCCGAAAAGGCAGTGGAAAAACTGGCATTCATTTTCAGATATACGCTAAAGTATTCCGACAGGGCCATGCTGCCCTTGCGTGAAGAGCTGAGTTTGATTCGAACATATCTCGAAATCGAACAAATCAGGTTTGGAAAACGCCTAGGCCTTCGATTTGATTTGGATGATACCCTTTTGGATTTAGAAATTCCCGCGTTCGTGCTTCAGACCATCGTGGAAAATTGTATCAAGCATGGAATAGCGCGGATAACAGGAGAGGGATGGGTCGATATCCAACTTAAAAAGTCTGGACCCTATGCCATTTGTGAAATTTCAGACAATGGCCCTGGAATAGACCTGAGCCGGATCAAAAGCTCCACCGGCCTGAATAATATCATCACGAGAATGGCCAAAATTTACGGTCGAGAGGATTTGTTGCTGTTTGAAAACACAACACCCGGCACCAAGGTAACCATCAAAATCCCCGCAGGAATTTAAAAAATTTAAAAACCTTCTATCCTGCCATCCAACGGGGAAGAGGCTTGGGCGTGATATGCCTTTGGGATGCGGCCTGCCAAATACGCACTACGCCCTGCTTCAACACCCAAACGCATCGCCTTGGCCATCAAAACTGGGTCTTTCGCTTGTGCCACTGCCGTATTCAACAAAATCCCATCATATCCCATTTCCATTGCCTTTGCAGCATCGCTCGCAGTTCCAATCCCGGCATCAACGATCAAAGGAAGGTCAACCGCATCACGGATCAAAAGCAAATTGTGTGGGTTCCGGATTCCAAGACCCGTACCTATGGGTGATGCCAATGGCATCACGGCAGCACAGCCCAAGGCGGCTAGACGTTTGCACAAAATGGGGTCGTCATTGCAATAAGGCAGAACCACAAAACCCTTAGAAACTAACGTCTCGCAAGCCTTGAGCAATTCAACAGAGTCAGGCAACAAGGTTTTATCGTCCCCGATAACCTCCACCTTGATCCAATTGGTTCCCAAGGCCTCCCGCGAAAGCTCGGCTGTCAAAACTGCTTCTTGTGCGGTATAACATCCACTTGTGTTGGGAAGCAAATGAAACCGACCCATAAACGGATGGCCCAAAAATGTTTCCGAAGGCGATTTGACATCGATTCTACGGATTGAAACCGTTACAATTTGGGCACCGCTTTCCTCGATTGACCTGAACATCAATGCCGGATTGGGGTACCGCGAGGTACCAATCATGAGACGTGAACCAAACGAGATTCCGCCGATCACAAGGGGGTCCAGAGGAGTGGTCGAGGTGCTCATTCTGCAAATTTACCGCAATCCGACTTCCTTTGGATGGGTTTGAAGACAAATCACCTTACCAAGGTAACATCACCCGCATAGGATTGCGAACCCACCGAAATGCGGAAATAGTAAACACCTTCCGGCACAGGATTTCCATTGTCATCCAAACCGTCCCAATAGGTCGTCTTGTTGTTGGAATTGAACAACAAATTACCCCAACGGTCAAAAATCTGAATGACATAAGGCTGGTCTCCCGTGTAATCTGGACGGAATCCATCGTTCAAACCATCTCCATTCGGGCTGAAGACATTAGGAATGAACAAATCAGGTGATTGAATCAAATAGGGTCCATGGATTGCCACACCGGGACAACCATCAGGGGAAACACCCCTCAGAGTCACGAAATAGGATCCAGGAGTGGAAAAAACGTGCGTGGGCTGAAATTCGACCGATTGGATGCCATCACCAAAATCCCAAACAAATCCTCCCGCATTTTGGGACTGGTTGAAGAACTGAACCGAGGAACCGGGGATGGCCAAGGTGCAGGGGAAGGCGGGGTCCGATGAAAAATCAACCAGGGCTGTATCCCCCACACTCACCCATGCTATGGCAGCAGTATCCGAGCATCCTCCCGTGTTGATTGCTATCAACTGAACGGGGTACTCTCCGGGACTGTTGAATGTATGCGTGACCTGGGGTTGATTCGAAACCGGCGTACCATCACCAAAATTCCAAACCAAGGCCAAAGCACCCGAAGAGAGGTCGGTGAGTGAAACGGTATGCGGCGGGCATCCCACCAATTGTGAGGCATCAAACTCGGCAGTGGGCCTCGGGATAGCATTCAGCAAAAACTCAAAATCCTCTGAACACCCGCCTTGTGTGATGGTCGCGGTGAACATGGTCGTATTTGCAACCGCCACGAAAGTCGTGAAAGACGTTGGGTCGCCAACTTGGGCTGCCGGCTGCCATTGCACGGTCGCACCACCGTTTCCTCCAGTCACAAACAAACGGACGGAGTCGCCTGCACAAACCACAGAGGTGTCCCCTCCAATCGTTCCAGATATCTGCGGGCTTACTATCACCAAAACACTGTCCCGCGTGCGGCAGGTATTGTGGATCACATCCAAATAATACTGCTGGGAACCCGCCGGGAAGGCAAATGGGTCCTGAATCGTACTGTCCGATAGGGAAAGGTTAGGACTCCAAGCGAAAAACACCTCCGATGTAGGGGCGGAATCGGTAGAAGTATAGAAATAACTTCCCTGCAACTGAACCGTATCCCCCAAACAAAGCTGCTGAACCGGACCCGCCTCTGCAATCGGGGTGGGTTTCACCCGAACCAAAACAGAATCGTAATGGCTTCTGCATCCCCAGGAAGACAACACCTCTACACTGTACCAAGTGGTGGTGTCCGGGCTTGCAAACGGGTTTTCAGCAGTTGGGTCATCAAGCCCGGCGGCAGGCGTCCACGAATAGGTATAGGTGGCCGTGCTGTCACCGGCACCAAATGCGTCCAACTGCCCAGATTCACCAAGGCATACCTCGACTATATTTCCTGCATTGGGTGTAGGAAGCGTGTGGACCCAATAGGTCATTGTGTCTCCGAAACTGGGGCACCCGTTTGACCAAACCACGAAAGTATAAACCGTGGTTGATGGCGGGGAGCCAAAAGGGGTCGAAACCGTATCGCTGCTAAGACCGGTGGATGGACTCCATTCGTATTCGTAATCGGGCCCAGCTCCAAAACCCACCCCTTGTAATTGGACAGTGTCACGGAAGCAAGCATGAATGTCTGGCCCTGCATCTGCAATGGGCCTTGGCAAAACATGAACTGTCACGGTGCTGACCGTATCCAACGTATTCAACGTGCTGCTACATCCATTCGAAGAGGTCACTACCAGAGCATAAATGGTGGTGGTGTCGGGCCGGGCATATGGGTTCAGGAGGGTGCTGTCATTCAGTCCCGTTCCGTTGATCCATGTGTAAACGTAGGGGCCAGGGGCATTGCTAACCGACCCAGTCAAGAGGGCGCCGGGTGCAGGAAATTGACAAATGAATTGGTCAGGGCCAGCATCGGCAATCGGCAAAGGAAGCACCTCAACCAAAACCGAATCCACGTTGCTTACACAACCTCGAGAATCCTGAATTTGGAGATAGTACCAGGCGGTGGCGGTTGGAAGTGCAACAGGGTCATTGTCGTAAACCGAGTCCAGACCACAAAATGTGTTCGTGGAGTCACACCACCACGTGTAGTAATATGGTTGTAGCCCCCCGTTGATTGGACCCGCCGAAAGCTGTGTTCCGCCCGTGCCCTCACAAAACCCTGATGGCGGGCCCGCGTCAGCAATGAGGTTGGTCACATTGATGTCTACATATCCTGTGTCTCTGCAACCGTTGGTGTCGGCAATGATGACTTGGTATTGGGTGTTGGCAAAAACCGTTGCCACCGGATTTCCGATGAAGGGATTGTTCAGCCCGGTCGGTGGGCTCCATTCGTAGATTTGTCCTCCCGTTGCAAGCAACTGGACCGTGCCACCCGCACAAGCCGTGTCAGTTTGGTTGACAACCCCCAAGGGATTGCCATAAACGGTGATGATGGAAACGGCCGTATCTGAAAAATTACAGGAAGAAGAGTCGACTGCAACCAAGATTACCGTGTAGGTACCTGGTACCGTGTACACGTGGGAGGCGTTGAAGGTTGTGGCGGTGGTTCCATCACCGAAATCCCAAAAATAGGACAAGCCCCCTTGGCTGTTGTTGGTGAAGTTTACGGGGAATGGCGCACATGAATCGAGGGCAATGGAGGTGTAGTTGGCTATGACCTCTTGTGCATCGAAAGCAAATTTGAAAACACCCAAGTTACAGTTGAAGGAATTGTTGGTTTGGGAAACGGCACCAGGGGTGGTGGGGAAGTCGTCGAAAGAGCCACAACCAGCGCAAACGGCTTGATATACCACCAAGTTGGGATCGAATCGGCTGGTACCACCGTCCACGTGCTCATCACTTTGATTGCCCCCGTAAAAAGTGGCATATTCAATTCCGGTGGCATCTGGTTGCAACACAATCAGGTAAATATCAGAGCCGTCTGTGGTGGTTTGGAATGCCCCGGGCGTGGTGGGTAAGCCCGTTGTCGTCCCAGAATAGTTGGTGAAACCACCCCATCCCGAAACATAAATGAAACCGCACCTGTCTACCAAGAATGCCGTTGGGGAAATATTGGTTTGAAAACCACCCGTTCCGAAAACGGTCGAAAAGAAAGTGGTGTTCAGGGTTGGGCTGTACTTTGCCACAAATTGACCACTGTTAGGGTTGCTGAATACTCCCGCCGTGACCGGAAAGGCTCCTCGGGTCTGTCCCACCACATATACATCACCGGCTTGGTCAAGTTCCAAGAAGTAGCATTGGTCATATGCATTGGTCCCGATGAAGGTAGAGGCCACAATACCGGTCGCGGTGCTGTTCAACCTGGAAATGAACCCGTCAATAGCACCACGGTAATTGTTAGAAATAGTGCCAGCGGTAACTGGAAAGTTTGCGCTTTCGGTTCCGCCTGCCACATAAGGCTCATTTCCTGCACCGATTTTCATGGAGTAGGCGGCATCGTTGCCACTACCACCCAAATAGGTACTCCAGATCAACCCGGTCAAGCCAGGATTGAATTTCACCACAACGCCATCCTGCTGACCCCCTCCAAACGCACCCTGCAACACACCCGGGGTCACAGGAAAATTATTGGACTGCGTGCAAGAAGCCACATAGATGTTTCCGTTGCCGTCAATCATGATCTCACCACGGGCATCGTCGCCGTAGTTTTGATACAGGGAGCTGGTTGCAAAAGTCGTATGGATGTTGAGGCCATCACGTCCAGACCCACCCAAATAAGTACTGCCGATGAGTGCCGAGCCAGCAGCATTGATTTTGGTCACGATGATGTCCTCTTGCCCAGCGAATGCCGTTTGGAAGGCGCCGGGTGTCACGGGAAAATTGGCGGAATTGGTTCGACCATAGACCATCAACTCACCAGCGTTGTTGGCAATCAAGGAATGTGGCTGTTCATTTCCGGATCCACCCAAAAAGGAACTCCAAACCAAGGCCGTGCCCGTTGGGTTGAACTTTGAAATTGAAATATCGAACCCGCCGCCGAAAGGAGAAGCAGCGCCTCCCCCGTAGGCAACCTGAAAAGCTCCCGCAGTAGTGGGGTATCCAAGGCCGAAAGCAATGCCGCCCCCATAGAGATTTCCTGCGGTGTCATAGGTGGCCGTGTACCCAAAGTTATCGGATGTGCTGCCGGTGTAACTCCCGAAAACAAGGCTGGGGTCGATGGTAAACAAGCTAGATGGAGCCGTTGCGGACCATTCATTTTCATTGGGGTTCCAAAACTCAAACCCGATGGTGGTTCCGTCTTGTTTGAAACGCGTCTGAATGGAACTGGATGGCTCCCCGTAAGACCCTTCAGGAAAAGATACCGGAGCCGCATCAGTTACATCGCCCACCGAAGTGCGCAAGCGCATACCTCCGAGCGGATCGATTTCAATTGCATCCAAACCCACATATTGAAGCTTGATGTTGGCCGGATTGCCACCTCTGACTTCAAACTCGTATTTGAGCTTGTTTCCATCTCCTAACAAAATCAGGTCCACGCCGGGCCAAATTTCCTTGAGGCGCAGTTTTGCAAAGAGCGGCACATTGCCTTTCCATTTGCTTCGATCGCTGCCGACGAAATAATTGTGGTATTCGTCGTATTTGCCCGTTGCTTGGATTTCAGGAGATGGATTGCTGCCGGGAAAAAGAATTTGAAACGCATGGCCTTGGATGATCAGAGGTCTGTCTTCCCGTCCCCCTTCTTGTGGGTGAAAAAACCGGTCGTGGAGGTTGGACACATCTGCGATAGCGAAGGTAAGTTTGTCTTCTTCGATGAAAACTTTTCCGCCGGGCACATGTGCCATGAACTTGATTTGAGGCTCCCATTGCCCCAAATTTTGGATGAATTGCACTTTCCATTCGTTTTCATGGCCACCAGCATGGATATGTTCAGGTTTATTTGCAAATCCTTGGGTCGTCAGGAAAAACAAGATGGCTACAGCAATCCCGACAGCACGAGACGGCAAAGCAAGGGAGGACCACGGGCTCAAAATTCGTTTCATCCCATTAAAATAGTCCTTTCCCTTTTCGCATTCAACTTTCTGTCGGTGGAATTGGCCGAAAGGTCAATTTTAATCCATGACCGGCGCCCCCAACATCACCAACGGATAGATTATATTTGAATCATGGAAACAACACCGATGCCTTGGTTCATGATTGCCCTTTTCATGATTTGCCTGATTTTGTTCTTGGGGGCGGTGTTGGTTTTGTACGTGCTGCCCAAGGGAAAACACGCAGACAAAATCCCTTCATGGGCCACACAGGCTGCTTATCCTGCTGTGATGCTTTGCCTTCCGGTGGTATTGCTGATGATTACCATGATGATGTTCCCTTGTTTTTGGCAACAATGTCCCTGACCCGGCGGTTCAAAATTTAAGTCCACACCCAAGGATCTATCCTTATTTTTGCCGGGATGTCGCAGAAACGCAAGTTTGACGAAATCAAGGCCCCCGTCACGGAGGAGCTCGACCAGTTCGAGAAGTATTTCCGTGGGGCAATGAAAAGCCGCGTGATGTTGCTGGACCAAGTGATGCAGTACTTGATCAAGCGCAAAGGCAAACAAATGCGCCCCATGTTCGTGTTGCTTTCTGCCAATCTCTGCGGTGGAATCCAACCTGCCACCTATCGGGGGGCCGCCCTCATTGAATTGTTGCATACAGCCACCCTCGTGCATGACGACGTGGTCGACGATGCCGATGAACGGAGAGGGTTTTTCTCCATCAATGCACTTTGGAAGAACAAAATCGCTGTATTGATTGGTGATTTCTTGCTGAGCAAGGGCCTCCTCATGAGCCTGGAGCATGATGACTTCCAGCTGTTGAAAATCACCTCCAACGCTGTCCGATTGATGGCCGAGGGCGAATTGCTGCAAATAGAAAAGGCCAGGAAGCTGAACGTGGACGAGGCCGTTTATTTTGAAATCATCCGCCAAAAAACTGCCAGTCTCATCGCCTCCTGCACAGAAGTTGGGGCAGCCTCAGCCACACAAGACCCAGATGTGATTGAAAAAATGAGGTTGATGGGAGAGAAAATCGGAATGGCCTTTCAAATCCGGGATGACCTGTTTGATTACGGCAGCCAAGATGTTGGAAAACCCCTGGGAATCGACATCAAGGAGAAAAAGATGACCCTTCCGCTCATCCACGTACTGAACAAGGCCTCTTGGGCAGAGCGCAGGAAAATCATCAACACGGTTCGTCGACACAACACCAACAAAGAAAAAGTGAATTGGGTGATTGACTACGTCAAGCAAAACGGTGGCTTGACCTACTCCGAAGACGTCATGAACCGATATCTGGATGAAGCCATGGCCATCCTCGACGAGTTTCCCGATTCACCGAGCAAAAACAGCTTGAAAATGCTGGTGGAATACAGCGTTGAACGTGAAAAATAACCCCTTGCCTCAGCCTTTGGCTGGAAGAAGTATCTGTTCCAATTTTTTGCCAGAAACCTGAGCCTCTACCCAAGCTTTGAGGTGGCCTTGATGAAATGTGGATGCTCCCGGAAAGGATTTCAATAAATCGGTGAGAGCTTTGTTTTCAATTTGTTGGGATTTGTCTCTTTGCCCTCCCAAGTAGTCACAAAGGGCCAATTCAAACTGTTTCTCCGCAGCTTCCCGTTTAAGAAAGGCCGCGACTTCACGGGCTTGCTTTCCCAATTGGTCATGGTTGCCGGTTTCATGGTAAACGATTAACCTCAACAGACGAGCAGTGCAAATCAAATCCAAGTTGTCGCGGGGATTCAGGTCCTGCTCGATGTTCAGGAGCCACCTCAATGTTTCGCGGTAATTCCTCCCTACAAATTGAACGAAGGCGAAATAGTACATGACAACCGCTTGGTTGATTTTCACCAACATATGCCCCCCTTGTTTGTAGGCTTCTATCGCCTCGGGAATCATGTCCGTGGCCGGTTGGAACCTTCCGTTTTTGACCAAGTGGGTCAGTCTTAAGAAACAAGAAAGCAGCCGTGACAATTTGGATTGGTCGGGATCCAATGAGTCGAACTCTTTCATTTTGGACAGGACGAAATCCAACACACTTTCATCACCCAATTCCAAGGCAGAGGAGCCCAAGTTTGACAAAATGGTGATGTAGGGGGTGGGGTTGATGAGCGACCAATCCTTCTTTGTTTCCACGTGCAACAACAACTCCCGGCGATATTGGAGCGTGTCCTTGGCGTTTCTTTCCAACCGTGAAATCCTTCCCAAAATCCAAAGCTGGAAATACCGGGCATCGAAATTTCCTTCCGTCTCGGCCGCGTGAAGACTTACCCACTCCTTGAACTCAACCAAGTGGCTAGCCGCATCGTCCACCCCCTGTTTGAAAATCCGTTGCAAAAACTCCACATGTTTGAGCTCCCACCTAAGGGCAACCTCCATTTGTTGCACCACAAATTGGCGTTTTTGGGCAAGTTTCAACACCTCTTCCAGCATATCCACCGAATCGGCGTTGCGTGCCACCGATTTGGATTTCCACCACAGCGCCTCGGCCAATAAATGCCATTCTGATTGGGCCTCGGCCCTTTTTTCAATGGATGAAAGTCGCTTGATCGCCTGTTTGTTGAAACCGCGTATGGCCAGGGTTTTCGCGGCTTGCAACTCCGCGTGGATGGACAGGTTGCCCACCCCGTGCCGATGGTAGGATTCCAGAGATTGGCACAGAAGATCTTCCAAATAGTGTCCTGCGGATGCCGGGTTTCGCATGAACGCACGACCTTGAAAATGGACCAAAAATTCAGAGTTGCTGCACCCCGGATGGGACTCCAAATAGTCAAAAATCTCCAGATACACCTTTTGTCCGCCGGTGGCTGAATGCTTTTCACGAAAGTACTTTCGCTCCCCCCGGCTCAATGCACCGATGAATTGGCCCAACCTTTCTGCCTTGAGGATACCCGCCATGATTCTTAAAATTTTATTAAAGTAATGCACATGCCCTCACACTCACAAACTCGGACGACTCATTCTCGTCCGTTGGAAAAAAATTGATTTCAACATCCCGTACACCCCAAATTTGGAATGGTGCCAACATGAATATTCAATCAGGGACACATTTTCTTGCCCACGATTTCATTAGTTTTGAGGAACCAAAAAGCTTTGCCACACCATGAAAATATTTCCTCGTTTCCAGCTGCTTTTTATTGCATTTTTCCTCGGCAGCATCCACCCAGTGATTGCACAGGACGTGCGTAAATGTGATTATTTCGGATTTCAGTGCATGAGCAGCAGCAGCCTTGTAGATAGTGATCCCGGAGGGCTTTATGTGAACTATTCCCCTCAGAAATATTTCAGGATTGGTCGTGTCACGGGGTCTTTGGACTATTTGTACGGTTATGAGTTGTTGCATGCGGGCTATCTGCCCATTCCGTTCGATGAGTCCAAATCAGAAGTCGTGGCCGACAGTATAGCGGCATCGTACCTGAGGTTCATGGGAAAAGAAACCGACCGCGAGGACTTGAAGTTGTCGGTTGCATCGAAAGAACCATTTTCGATACCGGGTTTGAAAAATGCCTTCAAGTACCATTTGTTGGTTGAAGAGCTCGAAAATGAGGGAATTGTGGGCAAGGAGGGCTATGTGCAGCTTGAATTGGACGAAGCCATCATTGGGTTTGCCGACGATCGCGCCTTCATGTTTACGTTTTCCTACGGCCAAAATTCTCCCAAAGACAAGACCTATAAGGACAGGAACAAAACCTTCCAAGAAATCCTGAAGTCTTTTGTGGTAGGTCCTTCACCCAGGGATGGGTTGGTCAAAAGTGAAACAGAAGGATGCTATTTCGCCCTGTTGGACTCGGTGCACCTCGGCGGTCAATCCAATATCGGGGAGTTTGACAACAACCTCCTTTACCGCGACGGTGACCAATTCATTGCCTTCCCAGATCCACTTGAAAACAAGGTGCCCGAATCAAGTGACCCCCATGTGATGGTGGACATGGGCGAACTCAAGCGTCTGGAGGCATCCGTGGAATCCCAGATGGGCGTGACCAAAGCTTTCCATGTGCACAGTGGCCGGAACTTCGACACCCAAAAAATCAATTATCTGTTTTTTGAAGACAAGCCCGGTGTGTTTTATCTGGTACGGGCAATCGACAACCCTATGAAGAAGAGTGCATTGGATGGGGAATTCGGGGCTGAGTATGGTGGTTTGATGAACGTCTTCTCCAAAAACCGAAGCTCCATGCCCGAGCATGAAGTGGCTGTGAAAAGGTCCAAGCAGGTGTTTGAATCCTACTACTCCCACTTGTCGGAAAGAGCCAAAAGCAGATTGGCCCAGGCTGATGCCATCCGCAAACCCAGCGCCGGCAAAATCATTTTCAGGTCCGGTCTCGCCCATGATGCGCCGGCAGTGACCACCCTCGACATGAGTGGCGAAAATTTCCTTTATCTGTTTGCATACCCCTCAGACGGGATGCAGCAAGGTTTTGAAAAGACCGACTTCCGAATTCGTGTTTCGGCCAACCAAAAAACAGGGTCTTTCCCCCTACCGGTTGAATCCACATACGGAAGCTTGTCCAACCGTGGGCATGGTGGAACCTGGTTTGCGGCCACCGTGTTCCAAGGAAACACCAACGAAATCAACAATGATGAACCACTTTACGATGAAATGAAAAGGGCCCTCACCAACAAGTTCGTCATCAACACCATCAACCTGTTGAAATTACCCAAAGGTTTCAAGGGCCCCGTGAAAGTTGAGCTTTTGGACGAGGCGGGCAAAACTATGGCCAGCGGCAGTTTGAACTTTTTCGTTGATCCTGCAGAATATTCCGGTGAAAATGATTTGTGCGCCCTGCCTACTTGGAGCTACCATGACCCAGAAATCGAATCAGCCATGATGTCTGCATTCCTCAATTACGAGGGTTCGGCAGCCAAGGTAAACAAAGTGTTCGTGAATGACCGTGAATGGACCTTGGATGAATATGGTTCCACAGTCCGGGGCAGAAGCGCAGGTGCTAGAATCATGTTCACGGACAAAAAAGGGTTGACCTACCTGCAATACGTCGAGTTTTACTCCCAATACGACTACAGGTCAGATAGTTTCTCCGACATTTTGAGGGTTGAAAGGACAGGTTTGGACCCGAGGCCAATCGGCTGTGAATGTGACATTGCGGAGTAAAATGAACGGATTTTAGGGCGCCCACCCACAGAACCTCATCTGATTGTTTCCTCTTCCTGTCCCCCACGCGAGGCGCTTGCCTTATTCAAATTTGAATTCTTAATTTTATTTGGTGAATGTCTTTTATTGGCTTTAATTGAGCCCCTTTTAACTTGTATCAACTCTTAATTTTTTACGATTCGAGTTGTTGAGCTCGATGAAATCCTTCACATTTGATTCAAATAAGGAATGGAGGGGGCGTTTGGTTTTGTCAACCCTCTTACTTAAATTATAGGTTAAACATCAAGCCTTTACGTTTCTTATTCCAAGCAAACCTAAAACGAATTGCGACCATCATGAAACGTTTACATATCCAATTCTACCTAGTGGCCCTGCTTTTGGGGGCCACTCATTTGCGTGGCCAAGTTGTGACCCAGGTGTTCACTTCGGGCAGCGCGACCTGGACCGTTCCGGGTTGTGTGAGCTCCGTGACCGTTCAGGCTTGGGGTGGCGGAGGCGGAGGCGGCGCAGTATGGTCAAGGTGGCTTCAGTCCTGCACCAACTCCTCATGCCAAGGAGCGGAGCTTTGCAACGGCGGCGGCGGCGGCGGCGGCGGCGGATTTGTATCGCGCACCTACGCTGTTTCTTCCGGCCAAAATTATACGGTTTCTGTTGGGGCGGGAGGGGCCGGAGGTAATGCAACTGCAACCGTAAATGGTGCCGCGGCGGGAACATCGGGAGGCTCAAGCACTTTTTCGGGGCCCGCAACCGTGGCTCCCGGCACTTTGACTGCCTTCGGTGGATCGGGTGGTGGCCCTGGCAATTTTCAGGATGACTGCCTTGGGAACGGCTGTTTTGGGCACCAGGGCCAAAATGGAGCCGGAGGGGCCGGTGGCAGTGGCATCAACGGAACCACCACAACCACAGGAGGCAATGGAGCCAATGGTGCGCATAGCAACTCCACCAATGACAAAAGTGGTGCAGGAGGTGGTGGAGCGGGAACAACATCCAATGGAGGCAGCGCCAGCAGCGTAACGAACGCAGGGGCGGGCGGGTCTGTGGATGGTGGAAATGGCGGTGCCGGAATCACGGTTGCTATCTGTTCTGGCTACTGTGGATCAAATGGCAATCCCGGAAATCTCCGTGCAGGCGGGGGTGGGGGTGCAGGCCAACACAACCGAATCTCACTCAACAGGTCATCAGCCACCAACCATGCCTTCCAAACGGGCGGAGCAGGTGCTCGCGGAGAAATCCGGCTTATCTACACGGATTGTGTTTTGCCCGTGGTGATGGATGAATTCAAAGGTTCAAGGGCAGAAGGATACAACTACATTTTCTGGTCCACCCAATCAGAGGAAGACAACGCCTTTTTCACCTTGGAGCGGTCGCAAGACCTCAGGGTCTGGAATACTGTTGTGATGACCGAGGGAGAAACCAATACCAACACCCGATTGAATTACCACCACCACGACTTCGACTTCCAACCCGGTGTGGTCAACTACTATCGGCTCAAAGAAACCAACCTCAACGGAAACACACAGATTTTGTCCAAGATCATCCAAGTGGACAACAGCCCCAACGCCGAACTCAAGGTCATTCGAATCACCAACTTACTTGGCCAGGAAGTTCCTGCGAACCAAGAAGGGGTTGTTATTTTCTTGTATGAAGATGGTAGCACGCGTAGAGTCGTAAATCATCCATAACATCTAGCCAATCTTTTTCTACACCATCCTCCGCGACTTCACAAAACCGTGGCGTTTGTTACATCCGAATTAATATTTGCCGCCTAATTGGGGAGCTCGGTCATATTCCGAGCAAGAAAATACAATAACAATAGGTTTTGATTTTTTTTGGTGTTTGCTTTGGTTCACCAACTATAAAATCACTCATCAGATTTTAAAACATGATTTTGGATTTGAGGCAAAATAGCTTCTAATCATATAATGACAAAAATCATATTTGTGGATGACCCAATTGGTCTTGACAGTATAAAATCATAATTGAATTTTGCAGATAAAAAAATATAACCAACTAATGAACAACCAATTCACAAAAGAAAAAGAAACCCTTAGATTGAAGGCCCTCTACAACCTCGATGTGCTTGATACTGAAGAGGAAACGCTGTATGATGGCTTAGCATCTTTGGCTTCACAAATCTGTAAAACCCCCATGGCCTTGATCAATTTGGTCGACCAAAACCGCGTGTGGGTGAAAGCCAAATATGGCATTGATGTGAAAGAAATGCCGAGGGAAAAAACCTTTTGTCACCATACGATTCAAAAAGATGGGGTTTTAGAGATCAAAGACGCCACAAAAGACAACGAATTCAGATACAATGAGTATGTGATGGGAAGCCCCCACATCAAGTTTTACGCTGGTGTGCCCCTGATTACACCCGACCACCATCAAATCGGCACCTTGTGCGTGATGGATACCAAACCACACAAACTCGGGAGCGAGCAAAAAGAAGCACTGGAATCCCTGTCAAAGGCGGTCATCAATTTGATTTCTCTTCGAAAAACCAACCGAGAGCTTGAACGGACGCAAGAATTCCTGAAGACCCTCAACGACCTGAATGAAGCTTTCATTGCATCTGAAGGAAACAAAAGACCATTGTTCAAATCGATGTTGGATTATATCCTCCGCATCGCCGAGAGCGAGTACGGATTCATTGGCGAGGTTTTGATGCGGGATGACAAGCCCTATTTGAAGTCCTATGCCATCACCAACATTGCATGGAATCAAGAAACCCAAGACTTGTACGACCGTTATGAGGCACAGGGAATGGAGTTTACAAACTTGCACACCTTGTTTGGGCACACCCTCCGGACGGGCGAAGTCGTGATTGCCAACAGTCCTTCCGAGGACTCAAGGCGTGGAGGGCTTCCCAATGGACACCCCGCCATGCACCACTATTTGGGAATACCAATCAAGGACAGTAAAGGAAAGCTGATTGGCATGATGGGCCTCGCCAACAAAAAAGGTGGATACGAGGAAAGTGATGTAAGCTTTTTGGAACCCTTGGTTTCAGCTTGTGGAACCATGATTTTGTCCATGCAGATTGATGCCCAAAATGAACAGGTCCAAAAGGAAAACGACCTGATTGCACAGCGACTCATTGACGCCCAAGCAATCGCAAAAATTGGAAACTGGG
>Ga0068872_10000334_pt1 | contig 39427 bp, 34 predicted proteins | sample NOAtaG_7_FD_66441 | JGI IMG/M metagenome (GOLD analysis project Ga0068872, IMG submission 66441) | Freshwater lake microbial communities from Lake Erie, under a cyanobacterial bloom - NOAA_Erie_Diel1S_2200h metaG | ecosystem: Environmental > Aquatic > Freshwater > Lake | place: USA: Ohio, Lake...
TAGTTTAGGTGAGCTGGAAGTCTACATTTGAACTGTGCTACAGGAAAAACCTGGCGCCTTAATCTATCACTTAACCAAAACATTATTATGGAGCACGTTGCTATTGCCTCCGACAATTACGTAGCATTTACGTTTTTCGTTGGCACCATGGCCATGATGGCCGCTTCGGTATTCTTCTTCCTTGAGTTGGGTACCACGTCTGCGAAATGGAGAACTTCTGTTCTTGTTTCCGGATTGATCACCTTTATCGCTGCTGTGCATTATTACTACATGCGCGGCTACTACGCTTCAACAGCCGAATCTCCTACCTTCTTCCGGTATGTAGACTGGTTATTGACTGTTCCGCTGATGTGCGTAGAGTTCTATTTGATCACCAAGAAGGCCGGCGCAAAAGTTAGCCTGTTGTGGAAGCTTATCTTTGCTTCTGTAGTAATGTTGGTGACTGGTTACTTCGGTGAGACCATTTATCGTGACTCCAGCGTATTGTGGGGTGTGATCAGCGGTCTGGCTTACTTCTACATCGTATACCTGATTTGGTTCGGTGACGTGAAGCAGTTGGCTGCCTCTTCATCAGCTGCTGTGAACAAGGCAAACGGAACTTTAGGTTGGTTCGTATTGGTGGGCTGGGCTATCTATCCGCTCGGTTACATCGTAGGAACTCCTGGTGGTCTTTTCGGTATGCCAATTGATCTCGGACTTAACATGGACATCATTTACAACATCGGTGACGCAGTAAACAAGATCGGTTTCGGTCTCGTTATCTACACGCTTAGCCGCTCTGAAGAATAATTTTTTGGGGTTTATGTGTGAGAGCCCGGATGCGAAAGTGTCCGGGCTTTTTTTATTGATCTGATTTTAATCAGTCAATCATCAGGGTAGTCGTCATATCTTTGGATATGCTCAATGTCGTCGGCCTTACTACAACTGAGGCACAACAGCGTCTGAAAGAAGAGGGGTTCAACGAGCTCCCCTCAGGGAAACCAAAAACCATTCTCACACTCGCAAAAAATGTGGTACAGGAACCCATGTTCCTGCTCCTCATCACTTGCGGCGTACTCTACCTTCTGCTAGGGGATTACCTTGAAGGTATTGTCCTGATGAGTTCCATTTTAGTAATCCTATTCATCACATTTTACCAATATCGAAAAACGGAACGGGCATTAGACGTACTAAAAAACCTTTCCAGCCCACGTGCACTTGTGCTCCGAAACGGCCAGCCCGAACGTATTCCCGGAAGGGAGGTTGTTCGAGGTGATCTGGTTATTCTTCATGAAGGTGACCGGGTGGCTGCAGACGGGTTACTGGTCCAGGCCGAAAATCTGCTGCTGGATGAGTCGCTACTTACTGGAGAATCTATTTCGGTCTCCAAAAATGTCGCTCCTGAAAAATCAGGTCTTGAAACACCAGGAGGTGAAAATACATTCAATGTTTTTGCCGGAACCATGGTCCAAGGTGGCAGAGGTATGGCGCGAATTTTAGCTACCGGCGAAAAAACTCAACTGGGTAAAATCGGTTTATCACTTAAGAGTACCGAGGAGGAGCAAACCAGTCTGCAAAGAGAATTAAAAATTGTAGTCCGGCGCTTCGGCCTGATTGGAATTGGAATTTCCCTATCTGTGTTTGTGCTGTATTATTTCTCCAGAAAGGATTTGATCAATGCCTTGCTCAGTTCACTTTCTTCGGCTATGGCTATTCTTCCGGAGGAGTTTCCGGTAGTTATGACTGTATTCCTGGCATTGGGAGCTTGGCGAATATCCCGAAGTAATGTCTTAACAAGAAAACCAGCGGCGATTGAATCATTAGGTTCGGCAACAGTATTGTGTGCTGATAAAACAGGAACCATTACGCTGAATAAAATGACCGTTTCTATTCTGGTAGATGCAAAAGACAACCGATGGACTCAGGAAAACACCATAATGCCGGAAAGCATCGCTGATCTTCTACGTCATGCAGCAGAAGCCTGTCCGGATCAGCCTACTGATCCAATGGAAAAAGCTATTCAAAACCTTTACATTAACCAGACCAAAGAGAAATTGGGTATTGTAAAAGAAACCTACCCATTATCTCCGGATTGTCTGGCGATGACCATCATTCGAGATGGAACAAATGGCCGATCCATTTCGTGCAAAGGGGCAGTTGAAGCGATAGCTGGTTTGTGTAAACTTTCTCCTTCAGAAAAGGAAAGAGTAATGCTTGCGGCTGACCACTTGGCTACACGCGGATTACGGGTGCTGGGTATATCTGAAGGCGTTATTCAAGATGAGATCATCCCAAAAAACCAGTCCTCAATAAGTCACCGATTCCTGGGATTAGTAGGTCTGGAGGATCCTATCCGGCCAGAAGTTCCAAAGGCCATGGAAGAATGCAGAGGGGCAGGCATTCGTGTGATCATGATTACCGGCGATTATCCGGCCACGGCCCGCAGCATCGGAAGGCAAGTAGGTTTGGACGATGGCCACTTACTTACAGGAAATCAAATTGCATCGATGAGTCTTACAGACTTACGTCAGGCCATAAAAGAAACCAGCTTATGTGCCCGTGTGCTTCCTGAACAAAAGCTGAGAATTGTAGAAGCTCTGAAACAAAATGGGGAGGTTGTGGCCATGACCGGAGATGGAATCAATGATGCTCCGGCCTTGAAAGCAGCACACATCGGCATAGCCATGGGGCTAAAAGGTACAGATGTTGCCCGAGAGGCTTCTTCACTGGTGCTATTGGACGATAATTTTGCTTCGATCGTTGGCGCAGTAAGATTGGGAAGAAGGATATACGATAACCTTCAGAAGGCCATGATGTATATTTTGGCTATTCATATTCCTATTATTGGACTAACCCTTCTACCTGCCGTGATACCGGGAATACCATTTCTTTTATTTCCCTTGCATATTGTTTTTATGGAACTCATCATCGACCCTGTTTGTTCCATTGCCTTTGAAAGTGAGCCAGAAGAGATAGGCTTAATGAAGAAAAAGCCGAGGGAGCCACAAGCTGAATTCTTTGGCAAAAAAGCAATGACCAAAAGTATTTTTAGCGGATTACTCCTGCTTGCTTCTGTGTTAATCGTTTATTTTTGGTCGATTGGAGAAGGGCATTCAGAAGGTGAATCAAGAGCCTTAGCCTTCACTAGTCTGATACTCTCAAATATTGGATTTATTCTATCCAGTATTTCCAGATCCAGAAATGTATTTCAGGTTTTGGGAGAAAAGAACCCGGCAGTTAAAATCATTCTTGTATTTGCCGTGGTGACACTCAGCTTTATTTTAGTTATACCCGGAGTTCGAAATTTATTTGGTTTTGAAGCTCCTGATTGGCCTCATTTCATCCCATCGGTGCTTGGAAGCGCCGCCGTAGTTGGAATACTGGAAGTGATTAAAATTATGATTCGAAAAAAGAAATCTTCATAGAACCACGTCGATCCCGGCGGGGCAATGATCTGAACCTTTGAGCTCGTTCATAATAAAGGCCTCTCGTACTGATTTCGAAAACCGGGAGCTCACTAAAACATAATCAATTCTCCACCCAATATTTTTTTCACGTGCATTCATCCAATAATTCCAGTAGGTGTACTTCACCTCATCGGGATGATGTTGACGAAAGGTATCTTCAAAACCTGAACCCAGTAATTCAGTAAATCCATCAATTTCTTTTTGGGTGTAGCCTGCCGACTTATTATAGTTTTCTTTTGGGCGGGCAATATCAATTGCCTGATGAGCCACATTAAAATCTCCACAAACCAGAACAGGCTTTCGGCGGTCCAGCCATTTCAGGTATTGATTAAAGTCTTTATCCCATTCTGTTCGATAATCTAAGCGGGCTAGACCCTCCCCGGAATTGGGTACATAAACCGAAACCACAAAAAAGTTTGAGTACTCCGCAGCAATTACCCGACCTTCCTGATCGTGCTTACCTACACCCATATCAAATAATACATCAACTGGCTGCTCACGCGTCAGGATGGCCGTACCAGAATATCCTTTACGGGCCTTACTGGAATTGGCAAAAACATGATAGCCATGCTTTGAGTCAAGAACTTCAACAACCTCCTCTGCAGCAGCCTTTGTTTCCTGAAGACATAGGACATCCGGGTTCATCAGTTTGAGGTCAGTAAAAAAATCCTTTTTGGCAATCGATCGAATTCCATTGACATTCCACGTTACAACACGGAAGGACCCATTTTCTGCAGTTTTTTGGTTCTTTTTCATCGGATCAAAGAAAAACAATGAAAAGGGAATAAAAAACGATTAAAAATGGTAACCCGAAACAAATAGACCGCGTTATAAGGCACTGAGAACAGGTTTTGTTTAATGAATAATAAGCACAGAAGCGTCGGGCATTGCCTGGCGCTTTTGTATTTTTAAAACCTAAAATTCACTTTATGAAAGCAACCATCATTTTATGTACAGCTCTTGTTTTAACCTTCTTCGGTAGCGAAAGTTTCGCACAAGAGCAAAAGCCAAAAAGCCCTCCGGTCACAGTGTCCGGAAAGATTGACGGCATTACCGTTACGGTTAACTACAACCAGCCATCTGCACGTGGTCGAAAAATCATGGGCGGCCTTGTCCCTTATGGAAAGGTTTGGAGAACCGGGGCCAATGCAACCACTTCAATTGAATTTAGCGGGGACGTAAAGATTGGAGATAAAACTGTTACCAAAGGTAAATATGGATTGTATACCATACCTGGCGAAACGGAATGGACCATCATGATCAACAAAGACATCAAATGGGGATCGGATGAATACACCGAAAAACAAGATGTGGCTCGTGTAAAAGCAAAGCCAGTAAAGACAGCTGCATTTGTTGAAGCCTTTACGATTTCCGTAGAAAAAAATCTCGTAGTAATGCGTTGGGAAAATACAGAAGTTTCCTTCAAAATCTCGAAGTAAGGAAGTCCTTATGGAATAAAAAGGCCGGAACCCCCGGCCTTTTTTTATTGTATCCACTAAAATTGGCTTTCCCAATCAGCCAACCTGTCGTACCTTCGGGGAGCTGCCTATGGAAATCCTCGGCCGTTGCGAAAGAGTGGACCTTCCGAAGCTTGGACTGAACGCACTTCATGCCAAGATCGATACCGGTGCATACAATTGTAGTTTGCATTGCTCTAAGGCAGAAATCATTAACGGTGTTTTACAGGTTATTTTACTCGATGAAGAACATCCGGGCTACACGGGCTCTGTGGTTATATTTAAAAAATTTGATCGTAGAGAAATAAAAAATTCTTTCGGCGAAGCCGAATTACGCTTTGTGGTCAAAACAACCATACGGATCTGTGACCGATTGATCCGTGCAGAATTTTCATTAAGCAACCGCGGCAATCTGAAATTTCCAGTCCTGCTGGGTAGAAAAATTCTTCGGTCACGATTTCTTATTGATGTCACCAAAAAGGATGTTTGTTATCAAAAAAGGAATGAAAACAAACCCTCTTTGTGATATTTGATAATTAATTCCACGAGTATTTTCACCCGCTTCAGAATTTTTGGTATCTTAAAAATCCTGTCCAGCAAAAATTCCTGCTCACCCAGAAATTCTGTTTATGAAAATCGGAATATTGTCTAGGGATGCTAATCTCTATTCCACGCGCAGACTCAAAGAAGCCTGTGTAATACGTGGACATCAGGTGGAAATCATTGATCACATGAAGTGTATCCTGCTGATTGAAAAGAAAAATCCCATGGTGTGGTACGAGGGAAAGCGGTTGGATTATTTCGATGCCATTATTCCTAGAATTGGAGCTTCTGTAACCTTCTATGGAGCAGCAGTCGTGCGGCAGTTTGAAATGATGAAAGTTCTGACTGCCGTTAGCTCCTTAGCACTCATTCGTTCGCGTGACAAACTAAGAAGTCTTCAAATAATGTCACGATCAGGTTTGGGAATGCCCAAAACACTCTTTATGGATTATTCCCGTGATACCGAAGGAATCATCGAAGCGGTTGGCGGCGCCCCCGTTGTCATCAAGCTACTGGAAGGCACACAGGGACTAGGAGTAGTATTGGCAGAAGATAAAAAGTCGGCTCAGTCAGTAATTGAGGCCTTCAATGACCTACAAGCACGAATTATCGTACAGGAGTATATTAAAGAGGCCAAGGGCGCAGACATTCGTGCATTTGTAGTGGACGGAGAGGTCGTTGGTGCTATGAAGCGTCAGGCCAAAAAAGGTGAATTCAGATCCAATCTCCACCGAGGAGGTGAGGCTACGGTCTATAAACTAGATCGACAGGAGAAGCATGCGGCCATCACGGCTGCCAAAAAACTAGGCCTTACAGTTGCCGGTGTTGACATGCTTCCTTCGAAACGAGGACCACTCATTATTGAAGTCAATTCCTCACCGGGCCTGGAGGGAATCGAAGGTGCCACAAAAGTCGATATTGCAGGAAAAATCATTCGGTTTCTTGAAACCAATCTTGGAAAAACAAAAAAACGAAACGACCAGATTAATGCGTAAAAATCAATTTATCCTTGGACTTTTAATCCTAAGCATGGCCGTCAGCTCCTGTACCCAAACAGACCTGACCCTTGAAAAAAAACTAGCATCGGAAAAATTAAACTCCTTTTTAGCAGGATTCAGTCAGTCTAGAGGTAGAAATTCCGGTCACCCGGAAGACTCCATGAGTAGTCAATCCTTTAAAAGTTACTTGGAAAAAACCAGGAAAGAGATCGATACATTACAGTCTATCGACACTACTTTATTAACGGGTGATGATCTTATCGACTGGAAATTTGCGTTAAGTATCCTCAGAGGGAGAGAAATCGATCACGAAAAAATTCGCCCCTGGACTAGAGATCCTAGGCTGTATATGACATTCACGAGTCTTTCAGCCGTAATGGATGGTCCCGGAACACCTGAAGAAAAAGCAGAAAAAATCCGTAAGCGCCTAAAGATGGCAGTGGTACAAATGGATAACGGAATCAATCAACTGGAAGTGAACGTACCGCGGTTCAGAGAACTTGGAATATTTATGGCCGAAAATAGTCGAGTGCTTTTTTCCACTGAAATTCCAGCCTTTATAAAAAAGAACTCAATAAGCGGACTTGATGCTGATGTTTCGGCTGCACAACAGCAACTGGAGAAATTCATTTCCTTTTTAAAAGAGGGTCTTCCAAAAAAGCCTGAGGCGGATTTCGCGATTGGAAAAGAAGCCTATAACGAATTGTTGAGGGATCACTACTTGTTGGAATACGACGCCGATAGCCTTTACGAATTTGGATTGGCCCAATTTGAAGCTACTGTGCGGGAACTCGAAGCCTTTGCACAAAAGATTAAACCTGGAACTCCATGGAAAGCCCTTGCCAATGAAGTCAAACAAGAATATCCAGAACCTCATTCGATGATCCCTGTTCATCAGGAGTGGGTAAATAAAACACGGGAACATGTACTCAAGCACAACCTTATACCCATTCCATGGAAGGAGCGCGTCTTGGTCATTGAGCGCGCGCCTTATTTGAGAAAAACATCCTATTACGGCCACTTTTCTTTTGCTAAAAAGAAGGACGCCGACAGTACCTATACATCCGAAATGCACATCAACCCATTTGAAGACCAATGGACGGAAAAACAAAAACAGGAGTACCTGGTCGAGCATGATTGGGGGGTGATTTTAGTTACAGCTCCTCACGAAACCTACGCTGGCCACCATATTCAGGGATTGTACCAGGTCAATAATCCACGGCCTCTTCGCCGTAACAACAGCATTTCTATCTTTAGTGAAGGCTGGGGATTGTATAACGAACAGCTATTCCGTGAGACAGGCTTCTTCCCAAATGACAAAATACTGCTGCGTCAATTGCAGTTACGCTTATGGAGAAATGCACGAGTGGTGTACGATGTAGGTATGCATACTGGAAAAATGACCTACGACGACGCAGTAAAGCTGATGACAGAAGGTGTTGGATTTCTACCATGGGCCTCCCAATTGGAAATTGACGCTTCGTGTGCTTCACCAGGTTATTTTATTGGATACTTCACAGGAATGATGGAAATCCTGCGGATGCGCGAAGACTATAAAAAAATAACAGGTGATCAATTCACTCTTTCTGATTTCCATGAACGACTGCTCAAAATTGGAAGCATGCCAATCGTATTGATGCGGGAGGCCTTACTTCAGGAAAACCAATAACCCTAAACCATGCCCTTTTCTAAAATTGTAGGTATCGGACATCATGTCCCTGAAACCATCATCACCAATGAGGACTTGTCTAAAATGATGGAAACGTCTGACGAATGGATTACGGAACGTACCGGGATCAAAGAAAGACGATGGGTTGACCCCACCAAAGATACGGTGGCCAACATGGCAGCAAAGGCATCACGGATAGCCTTACAACGCGCGGGTTTAAGTGAAAAGGATGTGGAGTTTATAGTGTTCGCTACCATTACACCGGATTATTTTTTTCCGGGCTCCGGGGTCTTACTCCAAAGAGAACTGGGATTGGAGGGTATTGGAGCTTTGGACATTCGAAACGCGTGCTCAGGATTTATTTATGCACTCTCTGTTGCCGATCAATTCATCAAGACAGGGATGTACAAGACCATTCTAGTTGTAGGCGCAGAGATTCAGTCTACTGCGATCGACGTAAGCACACGAGGCCGAAATACCGCTGTTATTTTTGCTGACGGAGCCGGTGCCGCAGTATTGAAAGCCTCCGATAAGCAAGGTATTTTATCTACTCATCTTCATGCCGATGGTCGTTTCGCGGAAGAGCTTTACGTTCGCGATCCGGGAAGTAGCCGACCAAGAGAAGAACGTCAACCAGAACAAATTCTGGATACGACTCATTATAAAGTGGTGATGAATGGAAATCAAGTTTTCAAACATGCTGTTGTACGTTTTATGGAAGCCATTCAAGAAGCGTTGCAGACAAATGAGATATCTAAGGAATCCATCGATCTGCTGATTCCGCACCAGGCCAATTTGCGTATCAGCCAGTTTATCCAGGAGAAAATGAATCTCAGAGAAGATCAGGTTTACAACAACATCATGCATTTAGGGAATACAACTGCCGCCTCCATTCCCATTGCCATGAGTGAAGCTTGGGAAAAAGGTAAAATCGAAGAAAATGACTTAATTTGCTTAGCGGCCTTTGGAAGCGGATTCACCTGGGCTTCAGCACTGATCCGCTGGTAACCTGAGCTATCAAATGCATGAAAACTGATAAATACAATCCGAGCTCCCTTGAATTGGATCTGGCCAACGCTCTGGTCATTCTTGAAAAGGAAATTGAAAAGCACCTTCAGAATAATAAGATCGTAAAAATTGATCCGGATCTTTCAAGCAATAATCCAACGGTAAACATTACTCTTGAAGATAGCGATGGCGACAGCCACGAATTGATTGTCAGGATTTTCCAAGTTCCGGATAAATACTAATCCACTAAACCCCTAAACGAAAATCATTGTCTATTGCAATTGTTTTCGGATGTATCCTGCTTCTGATCCTACTGATTACGTACGGTAAGGTCAATGCTTTTATAGCATTTTTGATTGTTTCTGTTATTGGTGGACTGTTGTTGGGAATTGAACCAATTCGCGTTCCGGGAGTGCTCCAAAAAGGAATTGGTGATATGCTTGGTTCCTTGGCCATTGTCGTCATTGCCGGTTCCATGCTAGGAAAACTAATTGCTGAAACCGGTGCCGCACAACAGATTGCCACAGGATTGATGGGGCTCTTCGGTCAAAACAGACTGCAGGTAGCATTTATGGTTACCGGCTTTGTTATTGGCCTACCCCTATTCTATAATGTGGCCTTTATTCTTGTATTTCCACTTATCGCTGGAGTGGTTCATCAGTACCGTTTGCCTGCCGTTTATGTTGGTCTTCCCATGATCGCTTCGCTTTCCGTAACGCATGGATTTCTACCTCCTCACCCCTCGCCTGTTGCCTTAGTGAGTCAATTTGGTGCAGATACGGGCACCACATTGCTATACGGAACCATCATTGCCGTACCAACTGTTCTTCTGGCAGGACCCGTCTTTTCAAAAACACTTGGCCACATCAAAGCAAGCTTACTCACTACCTTTCGAACCGAAGCACGCGAACATGTAAATCTTCCAGGTCTATCCAATAGTTTATTTACCGCTTTGTTACCTGTGCTTTTGCTAACGGTGACAACCATTCTTAATATGACTCTAAATCCGGAGGCTGCAATAAAACCGGTTGTTACTTTTTTCAGCGACTCTTCGATTGTAATGTTGGTATCGTTGGTATATGCCACCTGGTCTCTCGGTCTTCGTCGTGGAATGAAAATGAACGAGGTGATGTCGATTTACACAAGTGCTGTAAGCGACGTAGCTATGGTAGTTTTAATTATGGGAGGCGCCGGGGGTTTAAAACAAATTTTATTTGAAAGCGGAGTCAGCGCAGAAATAGCCGGAATGCTGAATAATCTTCAACTCGATCCGCTCCTATTAGGCTGGCTGATTGCCTGCCTGATACGCGTATCGGTTGGTTCAGCAACTGTAGCCGGACTTACGGCCGCCGGAATTGTTGCACCGCTGCTGGCCGCCCACCCCGAAACAGACCCTAACCTCATGGTCCTTGCCGTTGGTGCCGGAAGCCTGATGTTTTCTCATCTCAATGATGCAGGGTTCTGGCTGTTTAAAGAATATTTTAATTTAAGTATTCGCGATACGATCCGCTCCTGGTCACTAATGGAAACAATTGTAGCTACGTGTGGCTTACTGGGAGCCTTAACTTTACAATGGACGTTTTCACTTTTTTAAATTCATCAACTATGTCTGCCGATTTAAATTTTGCTAATCTTAATCTATCCTTACCCCCACCACCTAAACCCTTGGGCGTCTATAAACCCTTTCTTATTGTTGGAAACCTGGTTTATGTTTCAGGTCACGGAACGGTAAAGTCAGATGGAACATTAATTATTGGCAAGGTTGGTGTGGATATGGATGCAGATGGAGGCAAACAAGCCGCGCAGCAGGTAGGACTGGCGATACTGGCTACACTGAAAAAAAACTTAGGTAGCCTGGATAAAATTGGGCGCGTGATCAAAGTCCTGGGAATGGTAAACGCAACGCCAGATTTTGAGCGGCACCCGTATGTCATAAACGGTTGCAGCGAACTCTTTGCAAAAATTTGGGGGGAGGATAAAGGTGTTGGTGTCCGTAGCGCTGTTGGAATGGGTTCACTACCCGATAATATTCCGGTTGAAATTGAAGCCGTTTTTGAATTAGCCTGATGTGGTGGGAAATAAATAATCTGAAGGAAGTCGATACGCCCGCTTTGGTCATTTATCCAGATCGGGTTAAAGAGAATATTTCCTTGCTCAAAAGTATGGTGGATCATGTGGAACGGCTAAGACCACACGTTAAAACCAATAAATCACCACAGGCCTGTTCCATGATGCTGGAGGCGGGTATTCAAAAGTTTAAATGCGCTACCATTGCAGAAGCCGAAATGCTCGGTTCTATTGGCGCTCCTGATGTAATTTTGGCTTATCAGCCAACTGGTCCAAAAGCCGGCCGACTGGCGCAACTGATAAAGAAATTTCCAAAGACTCATTACTCCTGCCTCATTGATGATGAAGCCTGCGCAAAGGCCATAAGTTCCACCATGGAAGCAGAAGGAATTCAATTGAATGTTTGGGTTGACCTAAACGTTGGAATGAACCGAACAGGAGCAGATTCTGAAAAAGCCTTTTCGCTGTTTACGACTTTTCAACATAGTAAAGGCCTACGTCCTATCGGAATCCACGCGTACGATGGGCATCTCCGCGACGCAGATCTCGAACTTCGTAAAAAGAAATGCGATGACAGTTTTAGCCTCTTAGAAAAATTAGTGGCTAAAATCAAGGAACACACTGGTCAGTCTGCGTTAATTGTGGCTGGCGGTTCGCCAACCTTTCCCATACATTCCAAGAGAAAGGATGTGGAATGCAGTCCGGGAACATTCATTTATTGGGATACTGGGTATGGAAACTTATTAAAAGAGCAACCCTTCCTTCATGCAGCCATTGTGCTGACGCGTGTTATTTCCAAACCGGCTGAAGGACTTTTATGTCTTGACCTTGGACACAAGTCAATCGCTTCTGAAAATCCACTGGAAAAGCGTGTGACTTTTTTGAACGGACCTGAACTTTTACCCATAAGTCAAAGCGAGGAACATTTAGTGGTCCAAACCGATCGAAGGAATAGCTATGAGGTTGGACATGTTTTTTACGGTGTTCCCTACCACGTGTGCCCTACCGTTGCACTCTATGACTCGGCATGGGTAGTCAAAGATCAAGTGGCTTCCCGTAAATGGGAAAACCCTGCACGCAACCGATCGTTAACGGTTTAGAGTTTACTCTGCAGATCAATTCAAGGGAACCAATTTCAAAAGACTTCCGGGACCCTCTGTTGCCACATAAATAATTCCATCAGGATCCTGAGCCACATACCTTACTCTACCGACTTTTTCTAAAAGACGCTCTTCCCGAACGTATTTACCGTCTGACAATTCTACGCGTGCCACATGCATTTGTGCTAGGGCGCCAACCAAATAATTACTTTTCCAGTTCGGATACCGATCACCTTCCACCTTCATCAAACCACACGTAGCAATGCTAGGCTTCCAATAGCGCACTGGTTGCTCCATTCCTTCTTTCTCAGTAAGCGTTGAAATGATGGTAGAGTCGTAATTGATGCCGTAGGTAATTACAGGCCAACCATAATTTTTTCCAGGCTCAACCAAATTAAGTTCATCACCTCCCATCGGTCCATGTTCCGTATCCCACAACTGTCTGGTTTCAGTGTCAAACAGTAAGCCTTGTGGATTTCGGTGGCCATAACTCCAGATTTCAGGCAAAGCACCGGGGGTATTGACAAATGGGTTATCAGAAGGAATTGTTCCATCTTCATTCAGTCGGATGACTTTACCAAAATGATTGGATAGTGTTTGGGCACTATCCCGTTGCCCACGTTCTCCTGAGGTCAGGAATAAATGACCAGCTCCATCAAAGGCAATTCGACTTCCATAATGGTAATCAGAAACGATCCAGGGTTTGGCATTAAAAAGTTCTGTGAGTTCAATCAACCGGTTACCTTCAATTTTAGCTCGAGCCAAAGTTGTTGAGCTCGTTGTATCCGGACCCGGCTTGGAATAGGTAAGGTAAATCCAACCATTGTTTTCATAATCAGGATGAAGTTTGATTTCCATCAGACCACCCTGACCTTCTGCAAAAACAGCAGGAACACCTTCAAGAGGGGATTCCTGCATTTCTCCGTTTTGAATAACGCGAATACTCCCGGAGCGCTCCGTTACCAAAATTCGTCCATCGGGAAGAAAAGCCATGCCCCATGGATTAATCAATTCAGTGGTAATGGTATCTATTCCAAAACGCTGCTTTTCAGACTCAATTACGACGCCTTTGAATTCAGGTTTACAGGAAAAGATCACTGTGGAAAATACCAGAACAACAAACGAACGGATTATGCTATTTTTCATGGCTGGTTGAGCAGTTTAGAGCACAAAACAAGCCATAAATAATATCAAGGTCAAGCACCAGTGCAACCAAAAGACCCAATGAACGAATCAAAAAATAAAATCAGACTTTCCGAGCTGGCCTTGGATATTCAAAATGTACTGCGAAACAGATACGAGGGCCGAGTGATCTGGGTTACTGCTCAAATTACAGATGTGAAAAAGCAGGTGTCTTTGAAACGATGTTATTTAAAATTCATCGAAAAACAGGGAACAGAAACCCTAGCTGAAATCAGAGGAGTCTTTTGGGCCAACAGCTATTCAGAAATTGAGCGATTTGAAAAAATAACAGGAAAGCTTTTTTCGGATGGTCTGGAAATAAACTGCCAGGTGATCGTCAAATTTCATCCCAGGTTTGGACTTAGTTTAGAAGTTCAGGAAATAGAAATAGCATATGCACTGGGTAGCCTTGAGCTGGAGCGGCAACAAACATTGGAAAGACTTGTTCGCGAACACCCCACAACCATTCAAGTAGTTGACGGAATATTTTTTACTCCAAATAAATCGTTGCCACTGCCGCCCGTGATCCAATCGGTTGCTCTTATTACGGCACTGAACTCAGACGGACAACGCGACTTTATTCAAGAGTTAAGAGGAAATAAATATGGATACGCCTTTGAGGTGACAGAATACCTCACGCAGATTCAGGGAGACGATGCACATCAAATGATCATCAATCAATTAGAAGCCATCCTAAGATCAGGACGCGCATTTGATGCTGTGGCTATTGTCCGCGGCGGCGGTTCGCAAACGGATTTTAAGCCTTTTGATCAATTTGAACTAGCTGCGAAAGTAGCCCATTTTCCGATTCCCATCTTAACAGGAATTGGTCACGACCGAAACACCAGCATTACGGATCAAATGGCCCGTCAGGAAAAAACGCCCACCAAAGTCGCTGCACGGATTTTAGACCATAACTATGAATGGGAAAATAATCTCTTACTATTGAAAGAGAACTTTTTTCAGTCAGCGTTGGAGATACTACGATCAGCCAAGGAAGAACTCAACGGTATGTCGCGGCTAATCCGCGCAGCTAGTCCGGAAACCATTCTGTCGAAAGGGTTTACCATCATTCGAAAAGCTGGAAAAATTATTACCAATCCAAAAGAAATCGAAAAAAATGATCTTATCGGCTTTCAGCTGAAGGATTTCGATTTTGAAAGTGAAGTCAAAGAAAAGAAACCGCGGAATATAAATGCAGATCTATGAGCAAGAAGAATGAATTGACCTATGAAAAGGCTCACTATGCCCTTCAAAAATTAGTAACGGAAATCGAACAGGGAGATGTCCCCTTAGATTTATTAGCCGGCAAGGTTAAGGAGGCCAAAGATCTGGTCGAATTTTGCACCAACCGTTTACGGAACATCGAGTCGGATGTCAAAAAAATATCCGGAGACGAATAGCCAAAGGAAAAATAAAAAAACAACACTACCGAAGTAGGATTACTATTTTTTCGCTTAGGAAGAACTAGACTAAAGCGCCGCTTGTGCCTTTTTACCGAAGGCAGCATGTGCAGCAGCCAATCGCGCTACAGGCACACGTGGTGAGGAACAGGATACATAGTCCAATCCGAGTTGATAGCAAAAAGCAATAGCCCGTGGTTGACCTCCATGCTCCCCGCAAATACCAATCTTAAGGTCTGGATTAGCGGCCTTACCGTCCTCCACAGCCATCTTCATAAGCTTCCCTACACCTGTTAGATCCAAAATTTCAAATGGATTCTCCTTAAGTATTCCTGAGTTCATGTACGCGGGGAGAAACTTATTCTCAGCATCTTCTCTTGAAAAAGAAAACGTCGCCTGTGTAAGATCGTTGGTCCCAAAGGAAAAAAAGTCTCCGATACGCGCCAGTTCACCAGCGTGCAAACAGGCTCTTACGACTTCAATCATGGTACCAAAACGATAGTGTGGTTTGAGGCCCGTTTCTTTTTCAAGCTTTTCAGCAATTGTATCTGCGTGCTGTTTTACGTTAATCAACTCTTCCGCGAGTGAAACCTGGGGCACCATTATCTCTGGGTTAACCTCCACTCCCTTTTGTCGGCATTCGGAAGCTGCTTCCAGGATGGCAGAGATTTGCATCTCATAAATTTCAGGTTGCGTAATTCCCAGACGTACTCCCCGATGACCCAACATGGGGTTGATTTCTCTCAATTCATGTGCCTTGCGAAGCATTTTTTGTTTTTTAAGGATCATGGCTTCCACCTTAGATTCACCCTCCGAATTAAAAGGAGCAACGGATTGTCTGTTTTGATCTGTTGCGGACAAGGCATCTCCATAAAGCGCATGAACTCCCCGAATGAGACGACTCAATTCCCTCAATCGCTCAATTTCTTCAGTCAAGCGTTCTTCTGAAGGTAAAAACTCATGAATGGGCGGGTCTAAAAGTCGTATGGTTACCGGCCTTGGCGCCATAGACTTTAAGATTTCAAGGAAGTCCTGCTTCTGCATTTGGTGTAGTGAAGAAAGGGCCGCAGTACGCTCTTCGACTCTTTCGGCCAAAATCATATCCACCACTATCGGAAGCCGCTCAGAAGCATTAAACATCCGCTCTGTCCGGCACAGCCCTATTCCCATGGCACCATATTCTGCAGCCTTAGCCGCATCTTCAGGAGTATCGGCATTTGCAAAAACCTTGATGCCAGCAGCCTCATCTGACCACTGTAAAATGGTTTTTAATTCTTGACTGAAAACGGGAGTAACCATTTCAAGTGACCCGAGGTAAACATTTCCATTGGAACCGTCGATGGTCATGTAATCGCCCTCCCTAACCATAACTTCACCTGCAAAAGCTTGCTTGTTTTTTATATCGATACGAATAGTCCCTGCTCCAGCCACGCACGGCTTACCCATACCTCGGGCAACCACCGCTGCATGGGAGGTTTTACCTCCTCTGCTGGTAAGCACACCCCTCGCAGCAAAAAATCCATGAATATCCTCTGGACGAGTTTCTTCCCTGACAAGAATAACGTTTTCTCCGGCTCGATTCAAAACCTCAGCACGATTGGAATCAAAAACAACTTTTCCCGTAGCCGCACCCGGTGAAGCTGCCAAACCGATAGCTATCGGCTTAACTTCCAATGAAGGATCAATCGTAGGATGTAATAATTGTTCAAGGATTTCAGGCTTAATGCGCAGCAAGGCTCGTTCCCTGGTTAGCAATCCATCCCGCACCATTTCCACAGACGAACGCACTAGGGCTGCCGCATTCATTTTTCCATTTCGTGTCTGAAGGCAATACAAGATTCCTTTTTCTATGGTGTACTCATAGTCCTGTACTTCTTTAAAATTCAATTCCAATTTTTTATTTAACTCCTGTAACTGTCGAAATTGTTCCGGCATATCTGTTTCCAGATTGGAGACCGCCCTTGGTGTACGAATTCCAGCTACAACATCTTCACCTTGTGCATTAATCAGATATTCTCCATACATAACCTTCTCACCGGTTCCGGGGTCACGTGTAAAACCAACTCCGGTGGCGCTGTCCTCACCCATATTACCGAAGACCATGGTCACAACGTTTACTGCAGTACCATTAGCCATATCCGGGGTTATTTTAAACTCACGGCGGTAGTCTATAGCTCTTTTTCCCATCCAGGAATTAAATACAGCACGAATGGCAATCTCGAGTTGCTCATAAGCATTTGATGGAAACGGTTTGCCTGTTTCCTCCTGTACAATTCGCAAATAATCCTGGCAAAGCAATTGAAGTTGCGCGGTTGTAAGCAACGTTTCCGATTTTACACTGGCCTTAAGCAAGCCCAGTTCCATAGCCCGATCAAATTTTTCATCCGAAATATTCAAAGCGATTTTACCGAAAAGCTGTACCAGTCGACGAAAAGCGTCATAAGCAAATCGTTCATTGGAGGTTTGAGAAATCAAGCCTTTAAGCGTTAGTTCACTGAGGCCCAAATTCAAAATGGTATCCATCATTCCAGGCATCGAAAGTGCCGATCCTGACCGAACAGAAACCAGTAATGGATGATTCGGATCCCCAAATCGTTTTCCGGTGGACTGCTCCAATTCAAAAATTTTTGCCCGTACCTGATCCATTAATCCTTCTGGTAATTGTCGGCCGGGATCAGCCAAAAAAGAAAGACAGGCTTCTGTTGTAATCACAAACCCGGGCGGAACATTGATTCCCATCCGGGTCATGGCACATAGATTTGCACCTTTTCCACCAAGTAATTGCTTATTAGAGGGATCACCATCCTTAAAGGAGTAAACAAATGTTTTCAGATTAGAGAATTTGGCATCTGTAACTTCTGAATGTTCAGCAGAAAGGGATTGAGCTAACATGGTAATAAAATTGAAAACCTGAAATTCCCCTAAAGAGCACGCAGAGGTAATGATTGAAATCACATCAACGACTAATCCTTATCAATACCATCAGCACGAGATTGATACTTGAGAACTACTCAGGCAAGATCAATACATGTTTTGAAGACGATTGGATCAAACGCTCAGCGAGCGGTGGTTTTATCCAGCGCATGGGAATGCCTGAGCGCTGCATAGAAACAACAATGAGATCTACCGGATCGTTATCAAGATAGGACCGAATACCTGTTTCCTCATCATTTGATTCCATAATGGATCGGGTAATTTTTGAATTTCCTGATGGCTGAAAATAGGTTTCCATCAAATCCATCGCTTGTTCCTCCCGAATCAGATGGTAAAAAAGATTTATAAAAAGAAAATGAACCTCAGCCTGACACAATTTTGCGAAATCGAACAGGGTATTTATAGCCTGGTGCAAATCACCACGAAAAGATGAAGCAAATAAGATTTTTTTTAAATGAATCTCCGCACCGCCAAGCGACTTGACAACAAGTACTGGAACCTTTGCTCCCCGAACCACTCTGCGGGTATTGGAACCAATGATGTAATCCTTAAAACCACTTTGCCCATGCGAACCCATAACTATAAAATCAATGCCGTAGGGTTCCGGGTATTTCTCAATTTCCTCTAGGCCGTAATCCTCAACAAAAATGGTATGAATACTGAGACCATTCTTCTCCAAACGATCGGCTATCCCAAAAAGTTTATTTCGACTGGACCGAATCTTTTCTTCATCTGCATTATCCGTAGAAGGAACCGAATTCATGATACGTTCCAAATGCATTAAAAAGATTTCTGCACCTGATTTTTTAGCTAACCACACCGCTACGGATAAGGCATCGTCTGAATGAGAGGAGAAGTCTGTAGGAACTAAAATTTTTTTCATTCTAAGGTAACAACAAGCCAGTGATTCAGCTGCTACAAGATTGATACGAATACTTTTGATGGAAATAAAATTCATCAATGTGCAATATGATTTTTATCAATTACGTTTAACTCCATGGATCAGATCAGCCGCAAATAATTTTGTAAACTTGCCTGATAAAAATCATGAAGATGACAAAATCAGAAATTCGATTCCTTGAAGGACCCCAGTCAAGATGGAGCGAATTCACCTTTACGCTTAAAACCATGATGGATTTCATACGTGGTTTCCGGGCGCTACATTTTGCCGGACCATGTGTTACCATTTTCGGGTCTGCACGCTTTAAGGAGGACCACCCGGATTACATCAGGGCTCGGGAGATCGGTGCCGAAATGGCGAAACTTGGATTCACGGTTATGACTGGAGGGGGGCCCGGAATTATGGAAGCCGCTAACCGCGGAGCAAAAGATGTGGGCGGCCGATCAATCGGATGCAACATCGTTCTTCCGATGGAACAATACGCAAACCCCTATTTAGATCATTGGGTAAATATTCGCTACTTCTTTGTCCGCAAAACCCTTTTAATTAAATATTCCTACGCCTTCATCGTTATGCCCGGAGGTTTTGGTACGCTGGATGAATTTTTTGAGGCCATCACCCTCATTCAAACTGGAAAGATCAGTCGGTTTCCCATCGTTCTCTTTGATAAAGAATTTCATTCCGCATTAATGGACCATGTTCATAAAATGAGAATTGAAAAAGCCATATCTGAATCTGACCTGGATTTATTCATCTATACCGATTCAGTGGAAGAGGCTACTCAGTTCATCCGGAAAAAAGCCATCGAGGATTTTGGATTGACCTACCGAAAACCAAAACCAAGTCCATTTCTTTTGGAGAGAATTTTCAACGGCAGGTCTTAAGTCCAATCTACAACCATGCCTTCCAATCCATATTTTTTAGTTGATGCACACCTAGACCTTTCCATGAATGCCATGGATTGGAACCGTGATCTGCGAAAATCACTTTCAGAAATTCGGGACCGGGAAAAAGACATGAAGGATTTTCCAGATCGAGGTAACAATGTTGTCAACTTTGAGGAGCTTAGAAAGGGAAATGTTGGATTAGTGGTAGCCACTCAAATCGCCCGATATGTTGCTACCGATAATCCGCTTCCCGGCTGGCATTCACCAGAACAAGCATGGGCACATACACAGGCTCAATTGGCATGGTATCAGGAAATGGAAAAAGTCGGGGAACTTAGGCCAATCACCAATCGGGTAGAGTTGGATAATCATCTGAACCAATTTCCAACTGATCCACAGAAAACAATAGGATATATTCTTTCCCTGGAAGGCGCTGACTCGATCGTAGATATTCGTTACGTCGAAAAGGCTTGGAGCTACGGACTTCGCGCCATCGGTCTTGCGCATTACGGGCCGGGACGCTATGCACAAGGAACAAATGCAACCGGCGGAATTGGAAAAGCAGGAAGAGAACTGTTAAAAGAAATGGAGCACCTGAACATCATACTTGATGCTACGCATTTGTGTGATGACAGCTTCTGGGAGGCCCTTGATAACTTTAATGGGCCAGTTTGGGCCAGTCACCACAATTGCAGAAGTCTGGTAGATCATAATCGCCAGCTTTCAGACGACCAGATCAAAGAACTCATTCGTAGAGGAGCTGTAATTGGTACTGTTCTGGATGCCTGGATGATGGTTCCCAACTGGATAAAGGGAACCAGTACACCTCAAGGCATGAATTGTAGTTTGGAGCGGGCTATAGATCATATCGATCACATCTGTCAAATTGCAGGTAATGCCAACCATGTAGCCATAGGCTCTGATCTTGACGGAGGATTTGGGAAAGAGCAGTGTCCATGGGATATCGAAACCATTGCTGACCTTCAGAATTTTCCAAAGCTTCTTAAAAACCGCGGTTATAGCGAATCAGATGTAATCCAGTTTACCAGTGAAAACTGGATTCAATTTTTAAGAAGGGTTTGGAAATAGCCCGAGGAGGGCAAAAAATTTCCGACTACCCTGTCGATTTCCTAAATTTCCCATTCGATGAACAGGGGATTCATACTTCTCTTTATTCTTATTCTTCCCGCTTGGGTTTTTGCAGGCGATTCCACCCGTTTTTATCAATGGCTCCGCAAGGATCTTGCTTACATTCAATTTCATAACCGATCAGCAGTCCAAAACCTAACAACAAACTGGAAAGAGGGATCACGTTATGTGGTTGCCCATTTTGGAGACTCTCATGTGCAACCCGATATCATCACTTCCGAATTGCGAAAAGCCATCCAGCTGTTTAAAGGAGATGGAGGACGTGGAATGGTTTTTCCTTATACTGCTGCACGAACGCATCCGGCCTTTGACTATAGCACCCGCTATACCGGAATCTGGATGTATGCACGGAATACTGACCCTAGACCCCGTTTACCTTTAGGTGCCACTGGTGTAACCATACGCACCACAGACCCTTCAGCCACTTTCACCATCAACTTTCGGAATGGCCTCTCCGATAAGAACAAGAAATTACTGGTGTATTGTCGTCGAGCGGCAGAAAGTTTTGACCTTGAATTACGAACGACTAATGGAGTTGAGGAGATCAAAGTTTTTGAAGAGGGCCCTACCAGCTCTCCAGTGGAGATATCCTTACCAGCTTTCGGAGGAAGTCTAACGATTAAAGTAAAAAAGAATTCGGAACAGCAGCGCGAATTCGAGCTTTATGGCCTCTCTTTCGAAAGTGAAGAAACATCTGGAGCCATTGTCCATTCACTTGGCATTAGTGGCGCTCCCTATGCCAGTCTTTTGATTGAATCACTACTGGAAGAGCAGCTTATTCACCTAAATCCAAATTTGGTCATTCTGGATTTAGGCACCAATGATTATATCCCAGGCAATAGGATTCCCATGGATATGGAAATCAAGATTACCGATGTGATTCGAAAAATCAGAAGAGCTGTGCCTCATGCGGATATTTTACTTACCACCACGCAGGATATGAACCGAAGAGGAATCAATATGTCTGCAGGGAGGAGTTTGTCGTTATTGATCCGGGAAATCGCCCGTAAGGAAGATTGCGCATTTTTTGATTGGTATTGGGTTTCCGGTGGACCAAAAACGATGTCCTATTGGGTAAATCAAGGGCTGGCACAGAAAGATAATATTCATCTCACTCATGCCGGCTATACGTTGAAGGGAAGACTTTTGGCCACCGCGTTTATGAATACAGTGAAAAAATTGGAGGAAGAACCTGGACTGCAAAGTCTTATTCTGAATACAGACTCGATTCCTTTGCCACTGCAAACCTTACGCGATAGCCTTAGAAATGTACCTGCACCTCCCCAAAATTATTATCGTCCAATAGCAAGCGAGGTTCCATCAGGAAAACTAATCACACATACCATCAAATCAGGGGAATCACTTGGAAGCATTGCTGAAAAGTATGGCGTGTCAATTACCTCTATTAGGGAATTAAATGGCATTTATGGTTCCAAAATTATAGCCGGAAAAACACTAAAGGTCATTGTAAAAAATAATGCACCAACTTCTGCGGTTTCTAAAAACGGAACACCAAAAGATTCCCAGCATTTGCTTAAAAATACACTTCCTCATAAAATCAGCTCCGGAGAAACATTGTTTAGTATTGCCGAAAAGTATAAGGTAACGGTTGAGGAATTAAAAAAATTAAATAGACTTCCAAACAGCCGTATTGTAGCTGGCGAAACTTTATACATTCCTCTTCCTTCAACCGAGGATAAGCGGAATAAATCCTGACATCATGCGCATCACCAGTATAATTCTGATGGTTTGTTCAACCATTGGTTGGTCACAACCCCACCCTGTTCACAATATTGAATTTTCAAAACTTCCTTCAGTTTGGGATGAGGCGCTCCCACTTGGCAACGGCATGGTTGGGGCACTGATCTGGCATAAAAATTCCAATCTTAGATTTTCGTTAGACCGAGCCGATCTGTGGGATGAGCGAAAGGTTATCGATTTCACTGTTTTGAAATACCAGTGGGTTCGGGAACAAGTTTTAAAAAATGACTATAAAGTTGTTCAGCAATATGGCGATGTCCCCTACGAAGAAATTCCATGGCCCACTAAAATACCGGGCGCTGCACTTGAATTCAATCTGAGTAAAGAGGCGGCAAGTGAGCTAGACCTGCAAACAGCAACTGCAACAGCGCGATGGGCGAATGGCGTATTGTTGAAATCCTATGTTCATGCCACAGAGCCGCTCGGTGTATTTGAATTTCACCGGGCACCGGAAGATTTAATTCCAATGCTCGTTCCTCCGGTTTACCGGGGAATCGATTCCCTGAAAAAGGCGAATTCGGTTGAGGGGCAAAGCCTGGAACGACTGGGTTACCCGCAGGGAAAAATCACAACTCATCCGGATGGCCTTACCTTCGAACAGGAAGGCGCTGAGGGATTTCGATATGAGGTCAGTGTTGTCTGGAAACGATCCGGAGAACGGCTCTCTGGAATTTGGAGTATCGCAGCCTATAAACCAGGTGATAACAGAAAACAGGTAGCTCTTGAGCTTTGCCGGAAATACCTTAGTGAAGGGTTTGGACGGCTAAGAAAATCTCACCTTGACTGGTGGAACGATTTTTGGGCACGTTCCTCTGTTCAGCTTCCAGATGATGTGTTGGAAAGACAATACTATCGGGAAATGTACAAACTGGGATGTACAGCACGACCCGGAGCACCGGCGATTACCCTGCAAGCAGTATGGACAGCCGATAACGGAAAACTCCCTCCATGGAAAGGAGATTTTCACCACGACCTTAACACACAACTTAGTTACTGGCCTGCGTACACCGGTAACCATACCGATCTTTCAACGTCGTTCACAGACTGGCTTTGGGCCGTCAAAGAAGAAAACATAAAATACACCAGGGATTTCTTCGGAGTGGATGGCTTAAACGTTCCCGGAGTTACCACACTCAACGGACAGCCCATGGGCGGCTGGATTCAGTATTCTTTTTCACCTACGGTTAGTGCGTGGCTGGCTCAACATTTTTACTGGCAATGGCGATTCACCAGAGATGAAATTTTTTTAAAGGAGCGTGCTTATCCTTACATAAAAGAGGTCGCTACCTTCCTTCAGAATATTTTAATAACAGAAAATGGTCAAAGAAAATTACCTCTTAGCTCAAGCCCAGAGTATAACGACAATCGTATTAGCGCCTGGTTTCTTAATTTTACCAACTACGATTTAGCACTGGTCACCTACGCATTTCAGATTGCTGAGGAAACAGCAACAGCTCTGGGCAAAAAAGAAGAAGCTACACATTGGCATCGTGAACGTAATTCGCTTCCTGTATTCGATACAAACGAAACCGGACTCACGATTGCACCAGGACAAAACCTGGACGAATCTCATCGACATATTGCACAGCTCATGGCCCTCCATCCGCTTGGATTACTCAATCCAGGAAAAAGTGAAGAAGACTCCGTTATTACCCGCTCCTTAAAAAGATTGGAAAAAATGGGCACATCGCTTTGGACTGGGTACTCCTTTTCCTGGGCTGCATGCCTATACGCGCGCGCACATGATGGAGTAAAAGCAGCCAAACAACTAAAAATCTTTTCTGAAAATTTTTGTCTTTCCAACAGCTTTCACGCTAACGGCGATCAAAAAGGAGGTCAATATTCACGGTTTACCTATCGACCTTTCACCTTAGAGGGCAATCTGGCGTTTGCCCAAGGCATTCATGAAATGCTGATTCAAAGTCATCGTGGATTTATTGAAGTTTTTCCGGCAATTCCATCTGAATGGAAAAATATTTCATTTGAAAATCTGAGAACTGAAGGTGGCTTTTTGGTTTCCGCCGAAATTAAAAATGGAATCTGGAAAGAGGTCGAAGTAACTGCAACTGTGGATGGCCCTATGCAGATTCTATTACCAGATGATCAAGGAGCTCACCTGGAGGAAAACCTTCAAATGATTCCAATGAGGAAGGGGCAGTCGATTCGATTTCGATTAAAAGACTAAGGTTCAGGAACTTTGTCCAAATCTTAGAAGAGCAAGAAAGAATCCCCACGCATATCCTACCAACTGAACGAGCACAGCAGGAACAGATAAAATGGCTGCAGCTAAAGATTGCGTAGATTTCCAGGCGCCGATAAAAATTAAGAATAGATAAACGCCATAAATCAACAACGTAAGATTGAGAATCAATGGCAGGATCATGCCGATCAACACTCCCAAGGATAGTCCCAGAGTAAAGAGGAGTGGCAAAAAGTGCGTTGGTCGCAGCGTTCCGGGATGAGCCTGAGCTACCTCCACACGACCTCTACCGAAATTTTTTACCTGCCTGAAAAATCCAGACAGGGTTTCTCTTCGTTTGTGAAAAACATAGGCATCCGGAATCAGCCAGGATTTAAAACCAGCTTTTCGGATGCGGATACTGAGTTCAATATCTTCTGCATAACGATCAAATTGAAATCCGCCAGTCGTTTCAAAAACTTTTTTACTGAGACCCATGTTGAAGCTCCGTGGCTGAAAATGACCAAGGGTTGTTGACCCTCCGCGAATACCACCTGTTGTTAGAAAAGCAGACATGGTATAAGCCATAGCCCGCTGAAGCGCTGTAAACGTATGGTGACCGGAGTCAGGGCCACCCCAAGCATCTACGGTGTGATTAGATAGAAAAGCCGTAACGGCATTGAGGTAACCCACTGGAATCACACAATCCGAATCAAATGAAATCAAATAATCGCCCTTGGCGTGAGCAAATCCAAAATTTCGAGCAGGACCGGGGCCTTTATTGGATTGATGGAAATACCGGATGTTCAGTTCTCCTTTGAAATCCTCTACTTCTTTTACACAGGTCCGTGACGAACCATCTTCTACCACTATAACTTCAAAATGGTCATAGTGCTGCTGAGCCAAACTGGAAAGTAACTCTCTGACTTCCTCAGGACGATTGAAAACCGGTATAATGATTGAAAAGAATGGCTTATTCACATTATTTCTTTTCTTCAAGTAATTTCTGAACGGCCAGGTATTCGTCACGAAGTCGTGCTGCCTCCATAAAATCTAAATCTTTGGCTGCACGCTCCATTGACTTCCTTGTCCGGTCCGCCAATTTCGTCAATTCTTCCTTACTCATATAAGACGTTACCGGATCCGCCGCAAGCGACTTCTCTTCTTGCTCGACATAATATTTTGGAGCTGCCTTTTTTGAATCAGCAACCTTCGTCTGCCGAAGAATCTCGTTGGTACTTTTAATTACCGAACGAGGCACAATACCATGTTCGCTGTTGTATACTTCCTGGCGGGCACGTCGACGATTTGTTTCTTCAATGGCGACTTTCATAGAATCGGTAATGCTGTCGGCATACATGATGACCTGACCATTCACATTACGTGCGGCTCTACCAATCGTTTGCACCAGAGAACGTTGATTTCGTAAAAAACCTTCCTTGTCGGCATCAAGAATAGCAACAAGGGAAACCTCTGGCAAATCCAATCCTTCACGCAACAAATTCACACCAACCAAAACATCATAAACACCTAATCGAAGTTCCCGCAGAAGTTCCACCCGTTGTAAGGTATCAACTTCAGAATGAATGTACCGACACTTTACCGAAACACGATCCATGTACTTAGTCAATTCTTCGGCATTTCGCTTGGTCAGTGTCGTTACCAGAACCCGCTCTTTCTTCTTAACCCGCTCATCAATTTCCTCAAGTAGATCATCAATCTGGTGCTTGGTCGATCGCACATCAATTTTTGGATCCAATAAACCAGTCGGGCGAATCAACTGCTCCACCACAACACCACCGGATTTTTGAAGCTCATACTCGGCAGGGGTCGCACTTACATAAACAACCTGATTGGTGAGTGACTCGAATTCAGCAAAGGTCAACGGACGGTTATCTAATGCAGCAGGCAACCGAAATCCATAGTCAACAAGATTAACCTTACGTGAGCGATCACCACCCCACATGGCCCTTACCTGCGGGACAGTGACATGGCTTTCGTCTATAATCATCAGAAAATCATCTGGGAAATAATCAATTAGGCAAAATGGTCTTTGCCCTGGCTTTCTACGATCGAAGTACCGGGAATAATTTTCAATACCACTACAATAACCCAACTCGCGCATCATCTCCAGATCAAATTCCGTTCTTTCCTTAAGACGATGAGCCTCCAAATGTCGTTTTTCACCCTCAAACATTTCCATCTGCATCACCAGATCATACTGTATCTCTTTTATAGCCTGATGGAGTAGTTCCTTTCCGGTAACAAAAAGATTAGCCGGAAAAATAGTCACTGTATGTTCATCCGAAATTTTAGAACCTGAGGCAGGATCAATGCGGTGAATGGCCTCCACTTCATCACCAAAAAAATAAAAACGTAAAGCAAAATCAGCGTAGGCCGGAAATACATCCACAGTATCTCCCTTAACCCTGAAATTACCACGCTTAAATTCAGCTTCGGTCCGGCTGTACAAAATGTCAACCAATGCAAATAATAACCGATTGCGTGCAATACGATCACCGCGACTGATCACGATTCGATTTTTTCCAAATTCCTCCGGATTTCCAATTCCATAAATACAAGAAACTGAGGCAACCACGACAATATCTCTCCGGCCAGAAAGAAGGGAGGCCGTAGCGCTTAATCTCAATTTTTCAATTTCCTCATTAATGGACAGATCTTTTTCAATGTACACATTGGAAGTAGGAATGTAGGCCTCCGGCTGGTAGTAGTCGTAATAGGAAATAAAATATTCAACAGCGTTTTCAGGGAAAAATTGCTTGAATTCACCATACAGCTGAGCAGCCAGGGTTTTGTTATGACTCAGAATAAGTGTCGGTCGGTTAACCTGGGCTATTACATTGGCCATCGTAAACGTCTTTCCCGAGCCTGTCACACCCAATAAAGTCTGATGATTTTCCCCTTCCTCTATCCCGCGAACCAGCTGCTCAATCGCCTTAGGCTGGTCACCCATCGGCAAATAATCACTGACGATCCTGAATTCCATTGCGGCAATTTAAAGTATTTTAGCAGCAACCTATATTTACCTTTAACTGATAACACAATTGTTTAAACAATAATTACTATGGACAGATCAGAATTCTTAAAAACCCTAGGAACCGGAACCATGGCAGTGTGTGCTGTTTGCGGAATGATTTCCTGCTCTGAAGAAGAGGATCCAGTGCCCCCACCAAGCGGATTTGACATAACACTGAATATTGAAGAAAGCGCAAATGCAGCCCTAAAAACTGTGGGAGGTTCTATTATTAAGGACAATCTGATTATCGCCAGAACAGGCACCAACACGTTTGTTGCACTTTCAAAAAGTTGTACACACGCCGGTGTTACAGTGAATTACGATCACCCCAACACCAGATTTGTTTGCAACGCACATGGTAGTGTATTCTCAACTACAGGATCTGTACTGGAAGGACCGGCAAATAGGGCTTTGACTAAATTTAAAACAGAGTTTAATTCACCCAACCTGAGAGTTTTCGCATAAGATGACCTTGGTCGAGCAATGGCGAAGTGAAACACCGGGTTGCCAAACATCTGTGCATTTCAACAATGCCGGGGCTGGATTAATGCCTACACCGGTCACGCATGCCATAAAAGCTCATCTCGATCTCGAATCCGAAATAGGTGGATATGAGGCTTACGAGCAGCAGGAGGAGGCAATTGGTAAGTTTTATTCAGCTACAGGTAAACTGGTTAACAGTAAACCAGAAAACATAGCGTTTACATCCAGTGCAACAAATTCTTTTGCAAGAGCCTTATCATCTATACCTTTCTCACCAGGTGATGCGATCCTCATTGCAAATGAGGATTATGTGAGCAATCAGCTTGCGTTCCTGTCTCTTCAAAAAAGATTTAATTTAAAACTACTCAGAGCCCCATCAACAGAAAATGGCGGTGTAGATCTGGATGCGTTTTATAAATTGGCCAAACAACACTCACCCGTTTTAGCTTCAATAACACATGTGCCTACTAATTCAGGATTGGTTCAGCCTGTTACTGAAATCGGTAAAATTTGTCAGGATTTAGAAATTCCCTTTTTATTAGACGCCTGTCAAAGCGTTGGGCAGCTCCCCCTGGATGTTCACAAAATCGGCTGTGATTTTTTGAGTGCTACCTTTCGAAAATTTTTGCGTGGACCACGTGGTGCCGGTTTCCTGTTTGTAAGTGATCGGATACTCAAAAAAAACTGGTGTCCGCTATTTATTGATATGAAAGGTGCAGACTGGACTGCACCCGATAATTTTCAAATGCAAAGCGATGCCACACGTTTTGAAGATTGGGAACTACCATTTGCCCTGGTACTGGGATCACGAGCCGCCTCAGAATATGCCATGCAAACGGGAATTAACCAGATCAGAGACCGGAATAAAGCCTTAATGGCCTACCTAAAAAATAAAGTTATAGCCAATGGTTGGCAACCACTTGATAGAGGTAACGACACCTGTTCCATACTAACTCTGCATTTTCCAAACTGCCATCCGAGAGAACTGCACAACAATTTAAAATCACGGCACATCAACACCTCTGTTTCTCAAGGGAATTATGCCATAATAGATTTTCAAATGAAAAAAGTCGATTGGGCCTTGCGTATTTCTCCTCATTACTACAATACGGAGCAAGAGATTGATCAACTGGTAGACTCACTTGTTGAATTGGTGAGATCCTGAAGACTCACCAGGAACTGCTGCTTCCACCTCCACCAGAGCTTCCACCACCAAAACTTCCACCGCCAGAGCCTCCCCCACCAGAACCCGAAGAGGATTCCAATTTAGGAACTGAATACCGACGCGAATTGGCTAACCCACAGAACTTACATGTTTTTGTTTCTTCTTTCATACCCTCCCGGCTAGTAGTAGCTGTCACTAAAGTCACTACAGAAGAAACGTAATAAGCTGTAACCTCACATTTAGGACATTCTTCGTAGTGGGTTTTTTTTCCGGAATAACGCAAGATTTGTTTACTGCCACATGAAGAACAGCTCCATACATCATAATCTACAGATAAGATTTGCTCCTCGAACTTTTTACCCTCTGACAAGTGTGCGTCATCCTCTGATTCGGAAAGCTTATGCAATAGCTTTCCGCACGAACGACACGGCCGAGGCTCATTCCGTAATTTTTTACGGTACGCCCATAGTAAAAAAAGAATAAAAAGAAATGGAATTGGAAAAGAAACGACATACCAATACACGATCCTTAACCGCTGATTGATGTACTGGAAAGCCTTATAAAAGTCATTTCGGTTTTTAATCTGATCACTGATTCGCACAAACCAGAACACTCTTGACAAGGCAAAAATCAGTTCATAACCATATACTACTGCACCGGTAATCCAAAGTGGTTGGCCTGTAAGAATGAGGGATGAAATAATCAAGCAAGGAATAACCGCATGAAGAATCAACCAGGTACTCTTTGAAAACTTATCGTTTGGAAATTCAGAGGCGCGTTTAACACCCTCGGCCGATACAAATTCACTGATAAATCCAAATACAGTAAGGAACAACCAGATCAAAACAGCTACCCAAACCGGAAAACTTTCTTCTACCTCAGATGAAGAAGTTGCTTTTACCTCCTCAGCATACTTTGGATCAGACAAAATTCTGGAGTACTCAGCAAGGCCCTGGTATAACCCTTCACCATATTTCCCCTCCTTAAAATATGGCAACATGTTTTCAAGCTGTACGCGTTTCGTGATTGCATCAGGAAGCACACCCTCTATACCATAACCTGTGTGTGTACGAATCGTTCGAATATCCAGGACCAATAGCAACAGTAGACCGTTATCGTTTTGGTTTTGACCTATGCCCCACTTTTGAAACAATTGTTGAGCAAAATCAGTCAAATCCTGCTCCCCTATGGAAGGCAAAATCACTATTGCAGCTTGAACGGAGGTTTCTTTTTCTAGTGTCGTCGTTAATTGTTCCAACCGCCGAGCATCCTCCTCAGATAAAATCTGCTGAGGATCACTGACCAGACCACCGTGTTCACGCTTGGGGTTAGGAACTTGCTCTACAGTAAATGATTGAGCAAATCCGGATTTAATCCCGGTCAGTAGCGAAAAAACAAATAGAAAAACAAAAAGCCGCATAGGTATTAGAAATTATCGGCCTCACGGTAGGCTTTGATCAATGCCAACTCCCCCTCTTTGCCTTCACCAAAATTTCCGTGCTCCATACCCATTACCCCTCTAAAACCTTTTTGATAAATATGTTTGAAGATATTACGAAAATTAATTTCACCTGTTCCAGGCTCTTTCCTTCCCGGATTGTCACCAATTTGAAAATAAGCAATTTCATCCCAGCACTGATCAATAGTTGGAATCAGATGACCTTCATTTCGCTGCATGTGGTAAATATCGTAGAGTATCTTGCAAGAAGGACTCTTTACGGCTTTGCAGATCATGTACGTCTGAGGTGCATGGCGCAGAAATAATTCAGGCGTATCGCTTAATGGCTCGAGAACCATAACAAGTCCGTGGGGCTCAAAAATTTCTGCACCACGACGCAACGCATCAATCACATGCGCTGTTTGAATATCTAGTGGCAGTTTTCGATCAAAGAATCCTGGCACCACGGTCATCCATTTGGCGTTTACCCGTTTAGCTGCTTCGACACAACGATTACAGGTTTTGATAAAAGTATCCTTGAACTCCTGTTTGCCTGTTGTCAGTGAAATTTTCCAGTTATCTCCACCATCCACAACGAACACGCCCATCGTCATACCCAGCTGAGCCAATGTTTTTCCGATTTGCTCCTGTTCCACAACCGATCGACCGAGCAATCCATTATCCTCTATAGAACGAAATCCCTGATCGGCCATAAACCGGATTTGATCCACAAAATTTTTACCCGCATGGGAAGCAAACATGCCATCGTGCGGTGCATAATTGAGCTTAAAGGTCTCTCCGGCAGGTCGAACAGCAGCATTCGACTCGTTAGTTACCGCAGCAACCGAACCAGGCACAAGCGTTAAACCTACTCCAGTTGCCGAAAGAGTACGGCCTATAAAATTTCTTCTTTTCATATTTGTGGAATTTAATTGGTAAAGTCTATATCGAAAATCGTTAAAAAATAACAAAAGGTGAAACTATACCGTAACCTGGCCTTAGCCGTAATCCAGGGACTTGAAGAAATACTGGCAGGCAACCGGTACGCTGATAAGGTTGTGGAAAAATTACTTCGTCAGGATCCAAGATGGGGATCACGGGATCGACGATTTGTTGCCGAGACGATTTACGATATTGTCCGGTGGAAGAGACTCTTCGCATATAAATCTGGCGAAGAAATTTGGCCATTGTTCGCAGCCTGGCTGACCTGGAAAAACATTCCATTTCCAGCCTGGTCAGAACTCACTGGTTTGGAAGAACAGAAAATCCGAGAAAGGCTAAATGCACCGGGTAAACCACGTGCTATTGCTCAGAGCATTCCGGACTGGCTGGATGAAATCGGGGAAAAGGCTTTGGGTGACAAGTGGAGCCATGAACTTAACGCATTGAATGAAGAAGCACCCGTTACCATTCGCTGCAATAAATTAAAAATCGTCCCTAAGGAACTCGCAAAAATTTTACAGCAAGAGGGAATTGAAACGAAAATACTTGAAGGTCACCCTGATGGACTTTCCTTAATCAAACGATCCAATATTTTCAGAACTGCAGCTTTTCAAGAGGGTCTGTTTGAAGTACAGGACGCCGGATCACAGGAAATTGCTCCTTTTTGTAAACCCGAAGCAGGGATGCGAATTATAGATGCGTGCGCAGGAGCCGGAGGAAAAACACTTCATCTTGCAGCTCTGACAAAAAATAAAGGAAGGATAATTGCACTCGATACAGAAGAATGGAAGTTGCAAGAACTAAAAAAACGAGCCCGTCGTGCAGGCATTTCTACTATTGAAACCAGAACCATCACCGATAAAAAGGTCATCAAACGACTTGAGGACCAGGCTGATGTTTTGCTTCTTGATGTGCCTTGCAGTGGCTTGGGTGTGCTGCGGCGAAATCCTGATGCCAAATGGAAACTCACTCCAGAGGTCATTGAAAAAACAATTCATTTACAACAGCAAATTTTAATGGACTACGCTGGTATGACCAAATCAGGAGGAACTATGGTATATGCGACCTGCAGTATTCTTCCTCAGGAAAATGAAGCTCAGGTCCAATGGTTTTTAAATCAAAATTCTGAATTTAAACTGATGGAGGAAAAGCACCTGCTTCCTTCGTCAGGCACAGATGGATTTTACATGGCCAGATTAAAGCGAGATTGAAAAAGTGCTACTCAAAGAAAAATCCTCTTTTCTCTTCGTCCTCATAAAAAGAAACACGAGAACCGATGAGGTGCATCATGTGACGCTTATCCATAATCACATGAATGCCGTCAACTTCCCACTCCATGTCTTCGATCTTACGTTGATCAAAACCGATGATTTTAGAAACGCCGCAACCGCCTCCACGCACACCTACGCGCAAAAAGTAGTCCTGAGGAATTGCTTTTTTTGAAATAGTCAAGCGAATTTCCTGGAGCGCCTGTTTAGTAAAAACAACTGGAGCTTGATCCGGGGTCATCATGCAACTAGCCTCAAAGAATATTATTGAGCTGTTCCTTAATTTTTTCGAGTTCTTCTTTCATCACCACCACGTGTGTTTGAATCGCAGCGTCAGAAGCCTTTGATCCAATGGTATTGATCTCGCGTCCAATCTCCTGGGATATAAAGGCCAACTTTCGACCGGATGCTTTAGACGCATTCATATTTGAAAGAAAATAATCAAGATGGGTCCGTAAACGCACCAATTCCTCTTGAATATCCAATCGTTCAATATAAAAAATCATTTCCTGCTCCAATCGATTGTGATCGTAGTCAGCCTGACCAAACCATTCAGAGATACTTGATTTCAGTTTGGTACGGATCTTATCGATACGCTGTGGATCCAATCGAGCAATCGCATCCAATCCAGAGTAAATTCCATCGACATATCCTTTTAATTTATTCTCCAGTACAGCACCTTCACTTTTTCGGAAATGATCACACTTTTCGCAAGCCTCCGAAATTAATTTGATCAGAGATTCCTTTTCTTCCGGATCCAGAGACTCCTTAGCCACAGTTTGCTGGACGTCGGGGGCATTCATGGCCATTTTAAAAATCTCCGCATCTGCTGAGACGCCTGTAGCGTCAGCAAGTGCCTTGAATTCAGCAAAGTAGGTTGAAAATAGAGGCTTATTTATCGCATATTGAGATGAATTAGCGTCATCTGTAGCCGTTTCAATAGTTAAGGAAACCTTTCCACGCTCCAGTTTTTCAGTAATCAAGCCTCTGAATTCACCCTCAAATTCAGAACATGCACGAGGTATTCGCAATGTCAAGTCCAAAAATTTAGAATTAAGACTTTTGATTTCTACGGAGTAACGCTTACCGCCTTCAGAGCGATTGGCTGAACCATAACCAGTCATGGATCGAAGCATGGATCGAAGATTTTATGTACAATGTTACTACAAATAGATTGATTGTTTTCTAATCCTTATCATGAGGTTTAAACGGATAGTTTAGCGAATAATTTGAATGTACTTTTGATCATGCAGATTGCACCTCTGAATTCGGGAAGCAACGGTAACGTCTATTACTTTGGCAAGGCCCATGAAAGCATCCTGGTGGATGCCGGCCTTTCCTGTAAAGAAATTGAAAAACGTTTTATAGACTTAAATCTTGACATTACCACGGTAAAAGCAATTTTTATAACCCATGAACATTCAGACCATATTTTTGGTCTCAAGACTTTTGTAAAAAAGTATAAAACACCTGTTTACATTTCAGAAAAAACGCTCAATTCAGCCCGACTTGATGTACCAATTGATCTCATTCGATTTTTCCAAAGTCACGATCAAGTAAATATTGGCGGGTTTCAGATCACCGCCTATCCTACGAAACACGATGCAGTAGATCCGCATGGCTTTTTTATTTCGCATTCTGGAAGATCGGCCGGAATTTTTAACGACATAGGATCAGCGTGTGATCAGGTAAAACACTATTTCAGTAAATGTCAGGCTGCCTTTTTAGAATGTAACTATGATGACTTACTCCTTGAAAATGGCCCCTACCCTCATCATTTAAAGGAGCGAATTCGGGGAGCTTATGGTCATCTCTCTAACCTAGACGCCCTCTCCTTATTCAAAAATTACCGCTCAAAAGATTTGTCTCATCTTTTTGCCTCACACCTTTCGGCCGAAAATAACGACCCTTCAAAAGTCAAAGAATTATTTGAAAAGGAACAAACAGCAGTGCAGATCTTGATTGCCGGAAGAAAAAGTCCAGGTCCAGTAATTGACCTCGAACTACCATCCCGTAATAGTAAGGAGTCAGTCGGACAGCTAAGTCTATTTTGAAGAATCAACTACGGTTGCATGATCCAATCGGCCGCATCATCCGGGTCGGAAAAAAAGGAAATGACCGGCTCATGAAAACTCTGAATTTGCTGATCCTTAAACTCAGCAATTCTAAGGACCGATACGACAACAGCAATACGGGAAATTCCGGCTGAGGATACCTGAGGAATAAATTCAAACTCAAACCAATCGGTTAGATCAAAATTGCTATGAAGGGAAAACTCCCGTTCATCAAGAATTAACGAAACAGATTTATTTTCTTCAATGTAGGGTAAAATCTTCAGTGCCTCACTTTTTAATTCTTCTTCTAAAAGGTTGGTAGCCGCCAAGGTCCATTTAAAGTTTATACAGGAATGCTCAGGAATAAGTGATACTGCAGCAGAGGGACTTTTATAAACGATCATGCATAAAGTTCGGAAAATCAGCGGAAAATCCTATTCAAGGATTCATGTGACAAATGCGGGCAAAAAGCAATGCTATCAATCTCCCGGAAAAGAACTTGTTAAACAGGTAGATTTTGTAGAAATTGTAAGTTGCAACCTTATTTTAGACCATGATCACCCGAAGCACCATAATTCTTTTGTTGATCATGCTCCTTTCCTTAGATGGTTTTACCCTTCAACCAGAAAAAAGAAAAAAGCCAAACTCAGGAGCAGATCCCACCTTATCCATGGGAGGAAAACAAAAGAAAAAGCTGGCAAAAATTAAACGAAAAACATCGGCGAAAAGAAAATAACTTTACACACTTCACTGGCATTGCAGCCTTATCCGTTTAGCCAAAGTCCATAGTCAACCAACTTCCTCAACCCTTAATCACTCGTAACTTATGAAAACACAACAAATTGTCTACCGCCAGGGTCTTGGTTGGGAAGAGAATGGCCCCTCTATACCACATGCGCAAATGGTACTTGCCTTTGGTCCGGTTGAGCTCATTGATTCAAATGAAAATTACTCTTACTTGAGAAATCGTTTTCCTGATGCCAGATTAATTGTGGCCTCAACTTCAGGAGATATCAGCGGCACATCAGTATTAGATAATGCGATTGTAGCCACCGCGCTGGAGTTTGAAAAAACGAAACTTCGTTTCGTGGAAAAGCAAATAACAGAAATTCCAAATGCATTTGAGATCGGGAAAAGTATTTACCAAAGCCTGGAGGCAGAAGATCTAATTCACATTTTGGTCATTTCCGATGGAATTATCGTAAATGGAAGCGAGTTGGTGGGGGGATTGAATTTTCACAATAAAACGCGCATACCAATCACAGGTGGATTAGCCAGTGACAATGCACGATTCATCCGTACACTAGTAGGTTTAGACCATTTCCCAGAGACCGGCAATGTTATTGGTATCGGTTTTTATGGCAAAAACCTAAAGGTTGGTCACGGAAGTCGTGGTGGATGGGATGCCTTTGGTCCAGAGCGCATAGTAACGCGTTCCGACCGAAATGTCCTGTACGAGCTAGACAATCAGTCTGCCTTAGAATTGTACAAGCGTTACTTAGGCGACTTGACCTCTGAATTACCAGGGTCGGCCTTACTGTTTCCGCTCAGCCTCAAACTCCCGGATTCAGATGAGATTCTGGTTCGGACAATTCTTTCAGTTGACGAGAAGGAACAATCCATGACGTTTGCTGGAAATCTTCCGCAGGGTTCTCGCGTTCAATTTATGAAAGCTAATTTTGATCGGATCATTGACGCCGCCGGAGCAGCAGCCAGTCACAGCCTAAGCACGGCAGGTACAGAAGCTCCGGAATTTGCACTCTTAATCAGTTGCGTCGGAAGAAAAATGATTTTGAACCAACGCGTCGAAGATGAAGTGGAGGAAGCCGTAGAAGTCATGGGTAAAGGCACAACCGTAACTGGTTTTTATTCCAATGGAGAGATTTCACCTGTTTTGGCTTTACCCCGCTGCGAGCTCCACAATCAAACCATGACCATTACCACCTATCGAGAGTTTTAATGGAAAAGGGGTATTCCAAAACGCTTCGGAGACAAATTCAAAAATATCTCCGAGAAAGTGAGCATTTACCGGAAATGGAGGAATTCCTCCAGGCGGTAAATGATACCTATCGGTTTTCCGATCGAGATAGAGAACTATTGGAGCGGACACTGGAGTTGACCTCCTCCGAATTGACTACACTCAATGAAAAGATCCGTGAGGAGCGAACACAGGCTCTAGAGAAACTTTCAGAAAATGAGCAAATCCTGAGGTCAATTAATGAAAACCTGAATGAAGGTATTTTCAGGCTTAACCAGGAAGGAAAAATTATTTTTGCAAACCGTGCCTTTTTTTCACTGTTTGGTTTAGAGTCGCAAAATCAAATAAGTGAACTTTCCATAAAAGACTTATTTACTGAAAAAGATCGCTGGGATGCTTTCAAGACCCAGATTGAGATCAGCAGTGTCTTAAAAAATCAGGAAGCCCAAATGCTTTGTCCGAACGGAAAACAGATTTGGGCATTGATCAGTTTGGTAAAAGTCCAGCACAACTTGCTGCATGATATCTATGACGGATCTATTGTCAACATTACCCAACAAAAAGAAACAGAGCGCAATCTCCGTCGTGCCAACGATATCCTTGCGCACACCATTAATATTAGAAAAAAAGCAGAGGAAGACTTACGCCGTGCGCTGGAAAAGGAAAAGGAACTGACAGAGCTGAAGTCCAGGCTGGTATCTATGACCTCCCATGAATTCAGAACTCCGCTAACCACTATCCAAACAAACGCAGAAATTTTATCCATACGGCTAAAAAATGAAGATGAGAAGATTCAAAAACACTTAGACCGTATTACCACCGAAGTAAGTAAGCTCACTCGGTTGATGGAAGACATTCTTCTAATGGGTCGATATGAATCGGGTAAAATAATTTTCCAACCAGCTGAAACGGACGTACTCGCATTGGTGGAAGAGCTGGTTCAAATACGAAGTCAGCATGATAAAGAAAAGCGCTCCATATCTCTACATATAGAGGGGGCGCCAAGGCACATTCAGGCAGACTCCAATTTACTTACTCATGCCATTGGAAATATAATTAGTAATGCACTTAAATATTCATATGGCAAACCTGCGCCCGAAGTAAGCATAAGTTTTAAAAACACAGAATTAGAAATAAAAATTTGTGATTTCGGAATAGGGATACCTGCCACAGAACAATCAAAACTCTTCGATACATTCTATCGGGCCTCAAATGTGACAAATATACAGGGAACAGGGATGGGACTGGTGATTGTCAAACAGTTCATTGAACTCCACCAGGGCTCAGTGAATTTAGAGAGCAAAGAGGGTGAAGGCACCTGTGTTACCATCCAATTACCCTATCAGGTTTCGGTAGCAACAAATCAATGAAATTTAGGATACTTAGAGTCTGGAAAAAAAGCCTATGAAAAACAAAATCATATTCACACTCTCGGTTCTTCTGGCTTTAATAGCCGCTATGATTAGTTGGATTTGGGCTTATTTTGCGAACTTGGTCATTGGAATACCCGCAACCCTTTTAAGTTTTTTTTTATGGAGAATAACCAAAGATTCTATACCTCAACCTTGGAGTAAAATTCCAATTTGGCTGCTCATGGCCAGCGCGATATCCGCGTTGGTGGGACTTGCACTCATTTTATAAACTTATTTTTTGTTAATAATGAGGTTGACCACCTCATAATTAAACTCCGGATTATAAATCCGGTTATTTTGAATCCATTCCTCAAACCTGGATTGTGATAGCGATTTTGGAAGTAAGCCTTGCTCTACAACTTTACCAGAATTTAAAATAGGCTTAGAGAATTTTTCCGTACTGAAAACAACATAAAGTTGCATAAACTCTTTATCCTTCATTGTTTCTAAAACCATTTCATCAACCTTTCCCAACGAAAAATCAGTAAAGTAATTATGACTTGGCTGTTTGGAGAAGAAGATATACTCCTGATCAGCCTTCACGGGAACTGCATCTTCGTATGGGACATCCATTTCTTGGTAGGGAAGTAAGCGATACACCGTTTGATCATCCTGAACGGCATAAATACTCAAATTACCGCGTGAGGGTGTCCGAAAATAAACAAAGAGTTGCTCGCCACTGCTGAAATTTGTCGTACGGCAATTGCTCTTTGGGCAACTTAAAGATTCGGTCAGGAAATCGAGTTTTGGTTTTACGATCTCCCGAACAGTCCCCGTTATCTGACAAGTCATCCAAAGCTCATACTCCTTATTACCTTTTTTTTCAGATACACGTGACTCCTCGCTAAATTCCTCTTTATCAGTTTCGAGCCACTCACCTTTTACTCTATTATTTCCAATGATCTTAAAATTGGCCTGGCCTTGCGAAATGTCAATATTAGTCTCTTGCTCTACGTAGGTTCCTAA
>Ga0068872_10000336_pt1 | contig 39376 bp, 28 predicted proteins | sample NOAtaG_7_FD_66441 | JGI IMG/M metagenome (GOLD analysis project Ga0068872, IMG submission 66441) | Freshwater lake microbial communities from Lake Erie, under a cyanobacterial bloom - NOAA_Erie_Diel1S_2200h metaG | ecosystem: Environmental > Aquatic > Freshwater > Lake | place: USA: Ohio, Lake...
TGGCTTTGTTGGACAAAGAGAAATCCACCAAAATGTCCAAACGATCAAAACGGTTGACCGCTGCATTGGATGATGATTACAGAAGTTTGGTGCTAAAATGTTAAAAGCGATTTCCCTGAATTGAGACCGTATTCGAGCTAATATTTTCATTTAAGCCAGATGGTGACAAGCTAAGAGATGATCTCGTTTTTTCAAACCTTATCAAGAGGAAGGACCACTATGAGGATATAAGAAGATATGCAGTTGGTGAGGGGGGAATTGATTTTTTAGAGAAAACATTTGACTTCGGGGACAGAGGCTCAATGCCGGCAATTCAATATCTGTTTTACGGGCTGTTGACTGATGATAAGCTAAGTGGTCAGCTAATGGAATCATTAAATGCGATTAGAAAAATCCTTAAGATAATATCATCAGATATTTCTGACAGAAAGGAGTACAATTCATATAAACATGGATTTAGGATATTTCCAGTCAATAGTTTTTTCAGTATTCATGATCACAAAACGGGTGACGAAATGATTAAATGGGACGTCAAAGACTCAATGAGCTTTATGGAAAAGAATGAAAAAACAGGGCAAATAGATGTAGTGACCAAGCTATTTGACACACAGAGAGATCACAACATGACTATTATGTGCAACAATCTCATTTCGAATATAATTTTGATTCGAAGGAGTTCGTATCAAGAAGTAGAGCAGAAAGTGTGTATCGTAATTTTCAAAACCGAAGACGTTGACAAATTATCCAAGCCAAATGTTAAAATTCAAGACCTGAAAATGTCTATGATCCCGATTAATAATGGAAACTAAGATCAAGCAAAGTTTATTCGAGGTTGAAACTCAGTACAATGTCAATGTCGTTTACGCGTCTGAATCCGGTAGTCGCGCCTGGGGTTTTCCGTCACCGGATAGCGACTATGATGTGCGTTTCATTTACGTTCACAATAAGGAATATTATTTGAGTGTTGATGAACAGCGGGACGTGATAGAATTACCCATCAATGATCTTCTGGATATTAACGGCTGGGAATTGCGCAAAGCACTTAGGTTGTTTAGAAAATCAAACGGACCTCTTTTTGAATGGCTGCAATCACCTATAGTTTACGCTCAGAACAATGAGTTCATTGATGACTTAAAGAATCTAATGCCTCACTATTTTTCTCCAAGGGCAACCATGCACCACTATCTAAGTATGGCCAAGACTGTTCTTGAGAGCGATCTGGTAGGAGGGGAGGTGCGGTTAAAAAAGTATTTCTACGCTTTAAGGCCAATACTAGCGTGTCGTTGGATAGCCGACAGGAGGGAAGTCCCTCCTATGGAATTCGGTAAGCTGCGAGTTCTGCTTGCCAATGATTTAAATAAAATAGTGGACGACCTTTTAAAACAAAAAGCAGTAGTAGATGAAAAGTACATGATCAAACCAATTGAACAACTCCATTCATTCATCAAAAGTGAAATTGAATATTGTCAGAAAGCTGTACCCGGACTAACCTCAGTAAATACAGATTCAGATACGTTGAATAATTTATTTAGAAAATACGTTGGATGACACTTCATGATTTAAATAAGGATAACAATCATCTACTCTTAAAGTGTATTAGTGGCAGTCAGGCGTACGGTCTTGCGCTCCCGCATTCTGATACTGATATTAAAGGGGTGTTTGTTTTACCAAAGGAAGAATTCTATGGCCTCCAATACACGGATCAGCTAAACAATGAAACAAACGATGAGATGTTCTATGAGGTGAAAAAGTTCTTTGACCTCCTGTTAAAGAACAATCCAAATCTTCTTGAACTACTCAACACACCGGATGATTGTGTGTTGTACAAACACCCATTGATGCTCAACATAAAATCAGAAATGTTTCTGTCCAGACTTTGCGCACAGACATTTGGACAATATGCTTACGCGCAAATCAAGAAGGCAAGAGGACTCAATAAAAAAATACTAAATCCCCTCGATAAGAAACGCAAAACAATTCTTGATTTCTGCTACGTAGTTAAAGGGTATAGTTCAATTCCGTCTACCCAATGGCTTCAAGAGAAGGGCTTTGATCAGAAAGATTGTGGTTTGGTTGCGATAGACCATATGAGAGACATGTATGCAGTATTCCATGCAGCTCAAGCAGATCAAAACGTTAGGTTTAATGGTATCTACTCGGGAGATTCAGCGAACGATGTTTCGCTAACGTCCATTCCAAAAGGAATTGAGTCAATAGCTGTTCTTAGTTTCAATAAAGATGGCTATTCGAAATATTGCAAAGACTACAAATTATACTGGGAATGGGTCGACCAGCGCAACGAAGAGCGTTATGAAAACACAGTGAGTCACGGAAAAAACTATGACTCAAAAAACATGATGCACGTGTTCAGGTTACTCAACATGGCGGAAGAAATTGCACGGTTCAAAAAAGTAAATGTTAGGCGTCCAGAGCGCGAATACTTACTGAAAATCAGGGCTGGCGAATTTGAGTATCAGGATTTGGTAGATCAGGCTGAAGAAAAGATTCAGGTAATTGACGAGTTATTCAAAAAGTCAGACCTACCGAATGAACCTGATCTGATTGAGACGGAAGCTTTGCTTATAAGTATCAGAGATCAATTTTATAGTTAACTCAATCTTCATAAAGTAGCCTATGCGCGGTGGCCAGAGCCAAATGCGGGGTGGTGCGATGGCATGTGCGTGGAAGCATATTTGGCTCTTGATTTTTTTCGTTCTTTTTGCATCAAGGCAAAAAGAACAATAACAAAAAGTGCGAACACCGCAGTTTAGTGCGTAGCGCCAGCGGAGCAAATCAAAAGATTGACTGTGAGATTATTTACTGTAATTGATATTGAGAAACTTGTAGCGTTGGCAAGAAAGCATGTGTATTGCTGGCTTTGGTTATGGGCGGGTTTGCGCGGCCAGGCAATACTTATGCTTTGTGCGTGGCTGCCTTTAATGCGCGTTGGCAAAAAACTTTCATGCTCAAATCTTTATTGTTTTAATACCTGCCTGTCGGCAGACAGGGACACTCAAGCCGCGGGCCAAGCCAACGGCATGGCCCGGATGAGCGCGGCCTTGAGCGGCTATTTACACATAACGTCAAATTATATAACTGTGCGATGGCATGTGCGCAAATCCTGTACTTCAATACGAAGCCTAAAACCCCCAGACCAGCGTAGCAAAGGCATGAGCGCAATGGCACGCTGGGATGGTTAACATAATATGATTATATAACTGCGGGTCAGGAACTTAGCTCGGAAAGAGTTATATAATTTATATTATGTTAAATAAAACTCTCGCGCTTTTGTCGTTTTGTTTGTTCTCCTTCTATAAACGCTGAACTAAAACGTTCTGATACTAGCAGATTGGAATTGTAGCCAATTTAGGCTGTTCGGATGATCTTACTGCTATTGCTCCTTCCCTCTTAAAATTTCACAAACTACTTATTGATTCGCTTCCGTTAAAATCAAAAAAGTCTAAAAGCCAAGTCCCTCGCTACTTGCGGGTTTGCGTGATAGAATGCAAGGTCCACTCTCAGTTCCGATTTTTTTTTTGAACAAAACAACATGTCAGAAACTACAGATTGAGACGAGGATATTTGATGCTATGGCGTAGATAAAAGTCCACACATGCTAATCATTGCTCCAAGCCAAAGCTCTCGTTCATCCCTGTCTTTTCAGTAAGTTTGTGAAAAGAACGGGCATATAATAGTTGGCATCCTTTTGTTATAAGGTCAATTAATTAAAAAAAAATTTGGGCCTTCAAAAAATTGAAATTAACCCTTACTGATGACCGTTTCATGAAAATTACCTACCCTCTTAACGATGTTCATACCTTATCGGTCGAGGAACTATCCCATGCTTTTCAAACAAATGTTGAAACGGGCCTGACCAACCCGGAGGCAGCAAACCGTTCTAAGCAGTTTGGACTGAATGTTTATCAAATCCAAAAGCAGAAAAGCATTTGGATGATGATCCTTCAACAATTTAAAAGCCCCATCGTCTACTTGCTGTTGGCCGGGGCCGCTGTTTCAGTTTATTTTCAAGACTACATAGAAGCAATTGCCATTGCAGTAGTCATCTTGGTAAACGCCCTTATCGGATTTTTAATGGAGTTGCAGGCGCGCAATTCGATGAATGCCTTACGTGAGATGGATGTGATCCATTCAAAAGTGATTCGCGATGGTAAGACACAACAAATCCCGTCCGAGCAATTAACACCGGGAGACGTAGTCGTGCTGGAAGCGGGCGATGTCGTACCCGGTGATGGTCGAATCATTGATCTTAATCAGTTGCAATGTGATGAATCGTCACTAACAGGTGAATCACTTCCAACAGAAAAGAACACAGAGCAACTATCCAAAGAGACGGTACTTGGCGACCGTCACAACATGGTTTTCAAAGGCACCTCTGTAATGAACGGGAATGCCAAAGTTGTGATTACGGGCATTGCCGAAAATACAGAATTAGGGACGATCACTTCATTGGTGGAAAGTGCAAAAGACACTACTACACCATTGGATAAAAAATTGAATACGCTAAGCAAGAAACTCATTTGGCTAACACTCATTCTCACGGTATTCTTTGCTGTCAGTGGAATAATTCAGGGCAAAGCATGGGTGCTAATTATAAAGACTTCCATTGCTTTAGCGGTGGCAGCATTTCCGGAAGGATTACCCATTGTATCAACAGTTGCATTAGCGTATGGAATGCTGTTGATGGCAAAACGAAACGCAATTGTGAAAAAACTTTCTGCTGTGGAGACGCTGGGAAGCACTACGGTGATTCTGACCGACAAGACAGGCACTTTAACCGAAAATAAAATTTATGTAGACACTTTGGCTTTTCCGCAAGAAAACAGAAAAGTGAGCATCGAGAACAGGACACTTAAGTTTGCTGATGGTGCGATCGAAAAAAGTAAAGAGAATTTTGAAAAACTAAAACTCATTGGCGCCTTGTGCAATGATGCTTCCCTCCTACCAGCAGATGCAAAAAAGAAGGCAGTAGGTGATCCAATAGAAATAGCCCTTCTCCAGCTAGCCAACACTTCGGGTACCACGGTAGAAGCACTACAAACACAGCACGATCGCATAGCCGAAGTTCCGTTTAACTCAATTGCTAAAATAATGGGTACCCTGCACAAAAGCCCCACCGGTAATTTTGTTGCAGCCAAAGGTTCTGTTGAGCACCTGCTTAAGCATTGCAGTAAGACCCAATCGGGTGCAATAGTAAAAGAATTGGGTGAGGCCGAAAGAACCACCATCTTATCGGAATCTGAAAAGATGGCTGCACAAGGTCTTCGTGTATTGGCCTTTGGCTATAAAGAAGGAGCAGAAATCAATCAGGATAGCTTTTTGAATGACTTAGTGTACGTGGCCATGATCGGCTTTCTTGACCCTCCGCGATTAGATATCAAGGACGCAGTTGTCTCCTGTAGAAAAGCAGGAATTAAAATCGTGATGATCACTGGCGACCATCCAATGACGGCCTTAAACATTGCTAAACAAACAGGCTTAATCGAAGGAGCCGAGCAACAGGTAATTACAGGAAGTCAGTTGCCCCCGGCAAATGCAATGACCGATGAGTGGAGAAATAGGGTACTGAGCACGTCCGTGTTTGCTCGTACTACTCCGAAACAAAAACTAGACATTGCCGATGTCTTTCAAAAAGCGGGCAACATCGTGGCTATGACGGGCGATGGTGTAAACGATGCACCCGCATTAAAGAAAGCTGATGTTGGCATCGCCATGGGATTGCGGGGAACAGCGGTAGCCAAAGAGACTGCAAGCATTGTACTTAAAGACGATTCGTTTACTTCCATTGCAGAAGCTGTTTCGCAAGGCAGAGCTATTTTTAGAAACATTCAAAAATTTGTTATCTACCTGGTGTCCTGTAATCTGAGCGAAATATTCATCGTAACCACTTTAGGTTTTGTTGCTCCTGCTTCCATCTTGTTACCCTTACAAATATTGTTTCTTAATATGGTCACGGACGTATTCCCCGCATTAGCATTGGGTTTAGGTAAGGGAGATAAGAGTGTGATGGAGGAACCCCCAAAAGATCCGAAAGCGCCTATTATTTCAAATAAAAATTGGATGGCTATTGTCATCTATTCTGTGGCTATAACTCTGTCTGTCATCGTGGCACTCACCTTTTGCAAACAAACTATCAACGCCAGCCACCAGCTATTAAACAACGTAGCGTTTGTTACGCTCGCCTTCGCACAACTGTTTCATGTTTTCAACATGGCATCCTTTCATTCGAAATTAATTTTAAATGAGATCACTAAAAATAAATTTGTGTGGTTTGCCATTGTAGTTTGTACAGGCCTAATGATACTGGTATATGCACTGCCACAAACACGCTTAGTGTTGGGTTTAGTAGAACTTCCCACGGAAGCATGGATCGCGTCCATTATAGCCAGCCTAATACCTCTTCTCGTGGTACAGCTTTTCAAAGTTAGTACGAAAGTAAGGGGTATGGTTCAACCTTTGAACTGAAAAATGTATAAATGCTTGATTTTCAAACAAATATATCTATAAAGCTGTGGGCATTTCTAATTACGTATTACCTAACATAAAGCTATTGGATTAGGCCGCGGAAAAAAGAGTCGTTTCTTCGTGAGCGTCACTCTTTCGATTACCATTAACGCGTTCACCAGCTCTGTTGCTATGCTATCCAAAACCAAAATCAAATTCTTATCTTTGAGGGCAAAAAGAGATCACTTGTGACGTATGAAGAACTTCGTTTCTAACTCAACAGAATCCACCCGCATGTTCAAAAGCGGATTTTTGGAGATATTTTCAAAAGTTCATTTCTCGGTACCCTTGTTTATCTATATCCCGACAATAGCATTCTTCGGTTGGAAAGGTTTCTCCGTGAAAGGCTTATCCGCAGTCGAGATCATTCTTTCCATCACAGCCGGCTTACTCTTCTGGACGTTGACCGAATACGTATTGCATCGGTTTATTTTCCACTACATGCCCAAGTCAAAATGGGGACAGCGGTTGCACTTCATTTTCCACGGTATTCACCATGATTATCCAAATGATGCGCTTCGGTTAGTATTACCTCCTTCTGTAAGTGTCCCGTTGGCGCTGCTTTTTTACTTTTTGTTTAGCCAGGTGATACCTGCCAATTACCTACCTATTTTCTTTGCTTCTTTCCTTACTGGCTACTTGTGTTACGACATGTTTCACTATGCTTTCCATCACGGCAATTTCTCCAATCCCGTTTTAAAGAAGTTGAAGCAGCACCACATGCTTCACCACTATACTGACTCTGACCACGGATATGGTGTTACGTCTGTACTGTGGGACATAATCTTTAGGTCTGAAATCAAAAAGACGAATCAGTAATTTCTCTTAGAAGAAAATCTCCTGGGCCAATCGGAATGTATTGGCGTGCGCTTCTATAATATCGCGAAAATCGGTTGAGTAGCCGCCACCCATACTTGCCACCAGGGGGATGCCACACCTTTTTGCGGCCTCTAGTACGATACGATCTCGCTCTTTACATCCTTCCCTACTAACACTAAGCTTACCCAGCTTATCCGTATCCAAAATATCCACACCTGACTGAAAGAAAAGGAAATCAGGATTAATCTGCTCCAGCAAATTGGCAAGGTTGGCGCGCAGCGTATTCAAATAAAACGCGTCACATGTAAAATCGGCTAGTCCAATATCGAGGTCAGATCTCTCCTTGTGCAACGGGTAGTTATTCTGGCCATGCATGCTGAAGGTAAAGACACGAGACTCATACTTAAATATCTGTGCAGTTCCATTGCCCTGATGCACGTCTAAGTCAACGACCAATATTTGTTTTACTAATCCCTCGTCCAACAAATAGCGTGCTGCGATAGCTATATCATTCAAAAGACAGAACCCTTCTCCTTTATAAGTAAACGCATGATGCGTGCCACCAGCGATGTTCATGGCTACACCATTTTGCAACGCAAACAGTGAGCACTGAACTGTTCCATTTGCGATGGTTATTTCACGAGTCACCAACTCTCTGGTCAACGGAAATCCAATTCGCCTGATGTCCGCAGGTTCAAGCGCTAATTCGTTTAGTCGATTCCAATAGCTTTCCTCGTGTACTGCCAAAATTCGGCTTCGTTCGAGGGGTTGAGGCGCAAAAAAATTTTCAGGCCGAAGGGTTCCTTCATGAAGCAATTGCTGCGGCAAGACCTCATACTTGCTCATCGGAAATCGATGATTCAGGGGCAATGGCAACACATACGATTCAGCCCAGGCAACCTTTAGCATATCGCTACCTTGTTATAAATAAAAACGGGTTGATAAATCAATCAACCCGCTTCTGGTTTGGATAGGTATTTGTTTTAATGCTTTTCGTGCTCGTGCTTATCCCCGTGCCAGGCTTCCATGATCGAATGAAAGCTGTCATGAAGTGCGTTTAATGATGACCCCACGGCTGCGTCATCTGCACCACTTTTGATTAAGTCGGCCAATGCCCTTGTATCCGTCTTTAACTTTTGCAAATTCTCCTTAACCGCGTCTGTGTTTACTTTTTCGGGTAGCTCAGCGGCCGCCCATTTCTCAGCTTCAGTGGCCATTTCTTCCGCTAATTTTTTGGCAGGCGCCAAATTGGTGGAGTCTTTATAGGGATGAAATGCCTCGGCCATAATCATGTGAAACGAATCCATCTCTTTCCATTCCTCTGAGTCGGTGGAAACGGATTCTGTAGTTTCAGTACTTTCTGTCTTTGAAGTGCAACTTAAAAGGCCGCAAAAAATCAATATTAAAAGGTAGGATAGCTTACTTGTTTTCATGGTGAGTATTTTTTTCAAAGATACTAGGCAACTTGGAACCAGCAATGATATAAAAAATAAAAAAGACCTGCTCAGCCTTTGCGTTTGTATTTTCTACGCATCTCGAGGCTGTGGATGGCCTTTTTCAACAAGTCAAAATACAATGTTATAAAAAGGAATATGGTCATTGACCAAATGACAGCCACGTTGAAATAAAGTGTGTCGTACTTCTTGCCTAAAAAAAGCTTCGTGGGCACATAAAAGTTTTCTCTAAAATCAAATTGATTGGTTGGACGATGATCGTCAAAGTAGATAGGATATATTTTTTGAACCAACTCCCCCTTCCAGGACGCGATACGAACCACCGCGTTTGTATTTTCTACTGAATTCGTGACGGCTTGATTCTGAAACCGCATTCTGAGATCATCAAAAGCTAATTTCTTTTCAGGTGTATTCGTCAGTTCCATCATTAGCTTCTCTTTTTCTGCTGTTGCATTTCGATTGCGAATGCCGTAGTATTCTTTTAACGTTCCCAGAAACCGATGCACTTTTTCATACATAACAGAGTCAAACTTACCGATTGCAATTTGCTCGACATCGGGAAACCTTTCACGACCAATCGAATTCAACTCTGCCTTTATTTCATTGCGAAGCAGATCCATAGCCTGACGTGTCGTATTAGTGGGATTGGAGCTTCGCCACTCATTCCGGTGGTTGATAATATGAGCCAACTGCGATTCCAGTTGCGGTAAATAATAAATCCTTTTATAGTCAGCGATCGCGCGTTTTTGGTCGAGCTGATAAAACTGTTTCTCGTAGGGGTTATCTTTAAACTGTGTCACCATGTACGCCTCAAAAGCCCAACGCGAAGCCATCAGCTCACCAAAGATCGGGATCCCGTTGGGAGAACCTACTTTTGGATTAAACTTGTCAAAGCTGATAACTACTCCACTCAGTAGTAGCTGCGGAATGATCAAAATAGGAATCAAGATATAGATCGTCACGGCCGAATCGAACGCTGAAGAAATATTCAGCCCCAGCATGTTGGCAAAGCACGAGCACGAAAATAAGATCATCCAATAGCGGATTTCACTAAAGGGAATCTCGAGTAACCAATTACCGACCAATATAAAAGTAAACGTCTGAACGGCCGAAAGCACAAACAAGATAATAACTTTCGATATCAGATAACTGCCGTTGCTCAATTGTAAATACTTTTCTCGCTTTTTGATTTTTCGGTCGCGAAAAATTTCCTCTGCGCTTACAATTAAGCCTACGAACAATGCGACCACAATGCTCATAAAAAAGTAGACGGGTATATTGTCGTTGTTAAAGAAAGTATACGAAGGGTTTTCAACACCAACCGCTTCATAATATTTTACAAAAAATCCAATGAAAAATGCCAGTGTGGGAGTCAGTAGCAGGTTAACAGTCACGTATTGCCGGTTGGCCACCTTGGATAGCACATCGCGGATGATAAAAACCCATAGCTGCTTGAGGCGGTTTGGAATTTTTTGTGTGACGGGTAAGGGATCATTGACTTCTTCGACTTTTGGAATCCGCATCTTCTGTTTGAAGTACTGATACCATTGCCCGGGTGATACTTTACGCGTATGCGTAAACCGGCCATATTCATTGACCACCCTCGTTTCAATGATGTTGAAAATTTGTTCCGGGTTTATGTTTCCACACTCCGGGCAAGCGCCAGGTGTTTTATTGGCCGCATTAATAATGTCTTGAAAGTAATTGACAGACTCGACAGGATTGCCATAATAAATCTGAAATCCGCCCACATCCAGAATGATCAACGTATCAAACATCTTGAAAATATCAGACGAGGGCTGGTGAATCACTACAAAAATCATTTTGCCCCTCAGCGAAAGTTCTTTGAGCAAATCCATAATATTCTCCGAGTCGCGTGACGACAAACCGGAAGTGGGTTCATCAACGAAAAGAATAGTAGGCTCTCTCAGCAACTCGAGTCCAATGTTCAATCGTTTTCGTTGACCACCGCTTATGGTTTTTTCTAAGGGAGAACCCACTTTCAAATTCCGGATCTCTGACAAACCCAAACTTAACAGAACTCGCTCCACCAACTCTGCATGCTGTTGCCGCGTGTAATGCCCAAAACAAAGACGGGCGCTGTAGTATAGGTTTTCAAACACCGTCAAATCTTCAATCAGCAAGTCGTCTTGCGGAATAAAACCCACAATCCCATCCAACTTGTTCGAATGCGCATGGATATCATTTCCATTTATTAGCACTCTCCCACTCGATGGCTTCTCCGATCCGTTCAATACGTTTAGCAATGTAGACTTACCAGATCCGCTTGCCCCCATCAAACCAATCAGCTTCCCTCCCGTTTCGGCAATGTTAACATTTTGAAGTCCTGCCCTACCGCTTTTGAAGTGGTAAAACAAATGGTCTGCGATGAAGCTTATCTCGTTATCACTCTCCTCAAAAAGGAATTTCCCTACAACATCACTATAATAAATCGGTTCAATTTTAGAGCCGCGAATGGTACTACCGGTGGGGAATACAGCAATTTTCCGGCTCTTTAAAGTAACTCCGTTGAGGGTCAGTGGCGTAATACCTAGATACTTGATAAAATAAGTCTCCGTATCCTGCAATCGCAACACCGCGATAAGCCCAGTAAGATTACGGGCAATGATGCGGGGCCCTGGATGATTTACTTCATCTGAACCTTCGTCAATGACAAGGATATTTTTTGAGGCCAACTCATCGATGTCGTGCCCCAACACAAACGAGCGCATAGCCCGGAAATCCTTTGGCGAAATTTTTAGCGCTTCGCTAATGTAAAAAATCAAATTGCTTTGACGCTCTGAAAGGTTTTCATCAGCAAAAACAAGCTCTATAATCTTGATGACCAATACCGCCTTTTGCTGAGTGGTCAGCGCTTGATTTACCTTTTTGGAAATCTGCATAATCTGAGCCCAGTCATCAACAAATTCCTGTGTCGCTTCATCCAAGTTCTCGAGGGAGCCATTGGCTAACCTCTTATTGTCTTTGCAGAAATCGTCAAAAAGAGAAAGGTAATAGCGAGTACCATCCTGATTCAAGTGAAGCGATAAAAATTCCTTTATAATCGCTCTCTCATCTTCCGTAATGCGCTCTTTTGAAACGATGGCAAAAAATTGAATAACAGCTTTTAGCAGCTCTTCGCTCATTGATTAAAAGATAAAAGGTTTCTTCTGCAAATTATAGTTAAAAACGATAAATTCTATAGCGATTGGTTGGTAAGTAACTAGTTTTAGGTAAAAAAAGCGGGTCCTTACCATCTGGTAAAAATGTTCGAAGCGTGTGCACGTATGGACGTTTTCTTATTGGCACCAATTCGCTTTATTTGCAAACTGTTTAACCCATTCCAAATGAAAATCCTAGGCTTCCTCTTCTATTTATCTGTTTTGTCACTAAGTAGCTTTGCACAGAGTTCAGTTCTTTGGGAAATTAAAGGAAACGGCCTTACCCAGACCTCCTACCTTTTGGGGACGCTAAAATTTACCGGGGAAAAGGAATTTTTTATACCGAAGCAAGTGAGCAGCAAGATGAATGAATGCAAAGTATTTGCAATTGAGGACCAGGTGGACCACCATGCGCAGCATGAATTAAACAAAGCCGTTCACTTCCCGAAAGGAGAATCACTCTCAACCGCACTTTCTGCTGGAGATTATAAAAAAGTCCAGGTGTTTTTTGAAAAAGAGTTTGGCATCAAAAAGTCTACATTCGACTCTAAATATAGTATCATCAAACCCCTTACTTTGTCCATTTTGATGACGCGACTCTCGCTGGGCGAAAAAGTAAAGTTTTATGATATCGAACTTTTGTTGGCTGCCAAAAAGAAGAAATTGACCACTTACAGTCTTGAATCAATAGACCGCGAAGCACAAGCGATTAACGCTTATCCAATTTATAACCAGGTCAAAGCGCTTCTTCACAGTATCGACAATTTTGAGAAACAAAAAGCTGAATTCAAGAAGATGATGGAGCAATATCCACAAGAGTCGCTGGAAGAAATTTTTCAGTACACGCTACATCCAGTCGAGAACAATCCGATTTTTGTCGAAGAATTCTATTATAAAAGGAACGCAGAATGGCTGCCAAAAATCGAAAAAATGATGAAAGAGAATCCTTCATTTATTACTGTGGGCGCTTCACACTTAGAAGGGGAAAAAGGACTTCTTAAGTTGTTAACAGATAAAGGCTACATACTCAATCCGATACCTGTTACTAAATAGGCAAACTCAAGAAGTCTATTTCTTATCCAATTCGCTTAGACAACAGTTCGGATAGAATCAATAGTCCCTCACGCAAAAATTCGTCCTGCAATTTGGTTAAGTCGGTTACAGGCAATCCCTCTTTACTTGCCGGGAGTTTTGTGTTCAATTTATCCGTTAGCTTTTTCTTTTCAATCTCTTCCAATTCTTTTTTGCGAGTAGCTTCGTTCAATGAAACCCTGGACTGATTAAGATTGATCTTTAACTCTTCTGTTTCACGAATGTACTTTTTTAGGGTCGTGTCAAATTTTGTACGATCCAAATACGAACGGTTGAGTTTGGCAATCGTCTTTTCATTGACATCAATGGAACGTTGAAAAGAAGCAGCTTTAATCACGTCCCATGGCAAAGCACTTGGGCTTGCACTCTCTCCAAAACGAGCAGCGTCCAATGCGCTGGGTAGCAAAATATCAGGCACGACACCTTTATGCTGGGTACTGCTTCCGGTAACCCGATAAAACTTTTGGAGGGTGATTTTTAAGTCACCTACTGGTTCTTTCTCGTTCAGAATTCGGTTCAAATCATACACTGATTGAACAGTTCCTTTTCCGAAAGTTGATTCACCTACAATCACCCCTCGCTGATAATCCTGTATGGCCCCCGCAAATATCTCAGACGCTGATGCGCTGAACCGATTCGTCAACACAACGAGTGGCCCACTGTAAAAAACCTCTTTATTTTCATCAGGGTGTACCTCTACACGATTGTCGGAACTCTTTACCTGCACCACCGGACCTTCTTTTATAAAGAGACCTGTCAAGTCAATCGCTTCTTGTAATGACCCTCCCCCATTGTTTCGAAGATCCATAACAAGTCCATCAACTCCTTCTGTCTTCAATTCTCCAATTAACTTTCTAACATCGCGTGTTGTGCTTCTGAAATCCTGATCTCCCCGCTGATAAGCATCATAATCCATATAAAAGCTCGGCAGTGTGACCACCCCCATTTTCATATCCTTCCCATCAAGTTGATAGTTCACAACTTGTTTCTTGGCCGCCTGATCTTCCAGCTTTACTTTTTCACGAACAATCGAAATCTCTTTAGAAGCGCCACTCACACCAGTTTTGGCGGCAAGTATTTGAAGGCGAACAGTTGTTCCCTTTGGCCCCTTAATCAGTTTGACAACATCATCGATACGCCAGCCAATGACGTCCACCATCTCTCCGTCTTTGCCTTGCGCTACTCCGGTGATCAGGTCATTGGCGAACAAAAGTCCGGATTTATCGGCAGGACCTCCCGGAATGATCTTGGCGATCTTTGTAAAATCGTTCTCGGTTTGCAATTGTGCTCCAATACCCTCTAAGGATAAACTCATCCCCTGTTTAAATAGATCAGAAGCTTTGGGCGACAGATAATTGGTGTGTGGATCAAAAGCTTCAGTGATGGAATTCATGTACAAACTGAACACATCCTCTGAATTGAATTGCGACACTGATTTAGCTGAACGCTCATAGCGTTTTTTCAGCGTTTCTTTAATTTCCTCTGGCTTCTTACCAGCCAATTTCAAGCTTAACGCTTGACTCTTGATTACTTTTCGCCAAATGTCATTTAGCTCGTCAGTTGATTTTGCCCATGGTTCCTTTTCTCGATTGGTCTCATAGAACTCATTGGCAGAATAGTCGAAGTCTGAGTCGACCAATTTATCGAGCACAACATTCATCCGCTCTGTATACCTTTTTCTGAAAACCCGATAAATCTCGAAGGCTGGTGACACATTTTCACCCTTTGTCAAGTCATCAATTATCAAACGGTATTTCTCAAATGATTTAATGTCGCTGTCTAGAAAGTAGGATTTGTTATTGTCTAATTCTGAGACAAAACGGTCAAGTATGGCTGATGACAACGAATCGCCTAGTTTAATTTTCCGGTAATGATTGGCATTTAGAATCTCAGCAATCAATTTTGCCTCTTTCCCAAAAACGGGCTTAGCGGCAATAACGGTGTCCTTTGGGACAACTTGAGAATAGGAAAAAAGTGAAATGAACGAAAAAAGAGCAACCAGTATACGTCTCATGAAAAAAAAATAAAATTCAAAAAAGGACTTCTAAGATCATGCCAACTTATCAAAATCAAACTCAGCCAGAAACTTCTGTGCCTCCTCGACAGATGAGAACTCAAACGATTTTTTCTTGCCAAAGTTTGAATGGAGATCAATTTTGACCAACGCTACATTTTTCGTCCCGCTCTTTACATGCAGTCCAAGTGCTTTGTAGTCGTCCGCTTCCTTTTTGGAAACGTTAAATACAGTAGATCTAACATTCTCACAGTAAGTACACTGATAGTGCTTCAATAGTTCCTTTGGTGAGCCATCCTCATGTCTCTCAACAATCTCTTCCCGCTTTACTTTCATGGTGTAAAATCCGCAATTGTTGCATTGCAATGCAATCAGATGCCCATTGTACTTTTCAATCTTGATATCCGAAGTCTTTTCATCAATCCAGACATCATAATCCATTGAAAACAAGCTTTCTTCTGCCTGCATACCTTCATCAAGATGGACATCTTCTTCCGATTCGCTGAGCAGCTTCATTTTATTGCCCGTCCTTGGATTCACCCTAGGTGAGTAGCGTAGTTTTCTAAGCTTTGCGTTTAATACAGAAGGATAATAGTAATCGAGAACTAGAGATGCCACATATCCTGTAAGCGTGGCAGCACATATCGAAACAAAGAATCGAACAAAAAACCAAAGTCCAATATCGTTATACTTTTCCTCACCATAAATATTGATTGCAAATGCCCCTGCTGTTCCTAACAAAAAATAAGACCATTTATACCACCTAACTTCGTTCAAGTTAATGAAGTCATGCTTTTGTTTTTGATCCGAAAAAGAAGACACTCGCATTTTATACACTAGATAGACAATGATTGATAATGCAATCATTGCAATCACCCCAATAAACATCACACTGTACCAAGCTTTTAGAAACGAACTCTCATCCATAGCGTTTACCCAATTTTTTTTAAATATAGAGAATATTTTGCCGTTGTAGGTTGGTCCCATTATGTGTGAAATCAACCAAATTTCGGCCGTTTTGAGAAATTGTGCAATTATACACTATAAATATTTTTATATTTTCTATAAATGATATAATATTGTGTATTAATACACAATATATGAACGATTTCGAAATGAAAAAAGTGGAAATGGAGTTACGCAATTTCACATCCAGAAACTTCGAGAAGCCAAGCAATTGTAGAAATGCTGCTCAGATTAGATTCTATATCAATGAGTTATGCTCAAAGATTGAAGAGTGTGAAAGGCGATTTAATTACGTGCCGGAATGGGCCTACACATTGTTAAACCAGTACGCTATTGTGCAAAATAGTTTTGTGCATCTCGAATTTGTCAAATGCTACGCTTGAGACCGTAATGAGATACATCCCCTCTCCTACCCCGATTAAATTTGAGTACATGTATAGTGCTACGGCCAACAAGTCGGGGCGTATGCAGTATCATAAGGTGAGGCCAGGCGTAAGCAAAATTAGGATCAGCCGTACCGAATTTATCAAAGCGTTTAATGATTTGGCAATCATTGCCGTCAATCCCATCCAACAGCGGGGGCAGGATATCGTATTTCAATTGGAGTTTTTTGTTTGATTACACGAGCATTCTCTCCAGGCTTGCAGGAGAATAATTGATAGACTTAATTGTCTTGTTGTCACTCGATCTATACACCAGCCATTTTCCTGCCTCTTCTTTATAAAAACAGTGGGTTCCGTCTTTATCCCTATAGTAATCAACCGTTTTTATGGCTTCGTCTTCAGTCAAACATGCTTTACTCATATTTGATCGCTGCACCTCTTCAAATAAAGCTTTGAATTTTTCGCCAAGGCCAAACTCTAAAATCGCACCTGAGAGTACATATTGAAGATCGCAAAAAGCATCGGCCACTTCAATAATATCGTTGTTGAGAATTGCCACCTCGAGCTCCTTCAATTCCTCCGCCAATAGTGCCACACGTAGCTTGCACCTATTTTCATCTGGGATTGCTGGCGCTGGTAGAATGGGGTGCTTGAAGGTTCGATGAAAATCGGCCACAAGGTTCAGTGAATCGGGTTGCTGCATAGGTCGGTTTAATTAGAAGTCCAAAACAATGAAAAATGAATTGAATTTTAAATATGAATAGTTACTTCAGTTAAATGTATACATCTATTTAATATACAGTTAATTATAAGGATTTATGTATTTGCATGATTCCAGTTTCTAATGCGCTCAAGTTGCTTTTAGAGGTTATATTTGCCGCTCAATTTTTTTAATTTAATGAAGACAAATTTTGTGGAAGAACTAAAGTGGCGTGGGATGATCCATGACATTATGCCGGGAACGGAAGTTCAGTTAAGCCGAGAGGTAACGGCCGGATATATAGGATTTGATCCCACTGCTGACTCACTGCATATCGGGAATCTTGTTCAGATCATGACGCTTGTACATTTTCAGGCAGCGGGCCATAAACCAGTGGTACTGGTGGGCGGTGCTACTGGAATGGTGGGCGATCCTTCCGGCAAATCGGCTGAACGCAATCTTTTGTCAGAAGAGCAATTGAATCACAATGTAGCCTGCGTAAAAGGTCAATTAGCAAAGTTCTTGAACTTCCAGGACGGAGAAAACAGAGCTGAGTTAGTGAACAACTATGATTGGTTTAAGAATTTTCGCTTCCTTGATTTTATCCGTGACGTGGGCAAGCACATCACCATCAACTACATGATGTCTAAAGACTCGGTTCAGAATCGACTCGAAACAGGTCTGTCATTTACAGAATTCAGCTACCAATTAGTGCAAGGATATGATTTCTATTGGCTGTACAAGAACATGAATTGTAAACTGCAAATGGGCGGTTCTGATCAATGGGGCAACATTGTAACGGGGACCGAATTGATTCGGAGGAAAGAAGACGGTGAGGCATTTGCGCTCACCACCCCACTGATCAAAAAGGCAGATGGAAGTAAGTTTGGTAAATCCGAACAAGGGAATGTGTGGCTGGACCCCAAACGAACTTCAGCTTACAAATTCTACCAATACTGGCTGAATGCTTCTGATGAAGATGCGGCCAACTTCATTCGAATATTCACTCAAAGAGGTAAATCAGAAATAGAACAGCTGGTCGCTGAACATCAACAGGCACTTCATTTGCGCAAACTCCAACAAGAATTAGCAAAGGACATAACCATTCGAGTTCATTCACAGAATGCGTACGAAACAGCTGTCAATGCATCGAACATATTGTTTGGCAATTCAGCCACTGAAGACCTTCAAAAGCTAGATGAAGAAACACTGTTAGCCGTACTGGAGGGAGTGCCTCATGCGAAAATCAGTCAGTCTGATTGGCAAAATTGCGCGAATGTAACCGATCTTCTTTCTGTTCAAACACAGTCGGTTATTTTTCCATCGAAAGCAGAGGCGCGAAAGATGATCCAGGCAGGAGGAGTTAGCATCAACAAAAACAAAGTAAGCGACCCTGCTAGTAGACCCAATTTTGATCTTCTACATGGCAAGTTCCTACTGGCACAAAAGGGAAGAAGAAATCATTTTTTGATTGAAGTAACAGCCTAATTCATGCCTATTACCTGGAAAGAAGCTGTCGCGAACAGAAAGTATGTGCTACTGATGTTTGTCTGGCTGGTTGGGCTTGTGGTTTTCGTGATGGTGCTCCCCTATTTCTTCAACAATGTTTTACTCCACAAGCCCGGGCCTCGGTTAAACGATTATGCCTTTCAGCTACTAAAGCCTCGAGATTGGTCGCCCGTCATATTTGTACTGATCTTTGGCGCCCCGGCTCTGTTCCTTTTTGTCAATTTTTCTAGTCCTGAAAAGATACTGGTGATTATTCAATGCTACGTGGTAGTCAATTTTTTGCGACTTCTCTGTTTGTATGTTTTTACCTTGGAAACACCGGAGGGAATCATTCCTCTCGTTGATCCTTTTTTGGAAAAGGTAGCCTATGGCGGAAATGCAGCTTTTACTAAGGACTTGTTTTTCTCAGGGCATACATCAACACTGTTCATTGTTTCACTGGCAGAAAGGAGAACCTGGATAAAGACAATCCTTATATTGTCTACTGTTTTAATAGGATTTTTATTAGTCTGGCAAAGAGTTCACTACACGATAGATGTAATCGGTGCACTTTTGGTGACTTTTGCTGTTTATAAAGGCATTGTGGCTCTGAATAGGTTGTCATTTGGTCGGAATTGAATTTTATTGGTAAACTGAACAAAATCAAGCTTTTTTTGAACTGTTCCACAATTTTACCGTTTATCAAATACATAAAATTAATGTAACTTTGGGGTTGTTTTAAGCTAATACTAAAATATGGAGGTGAATGGCGTAGCCAAGAATGGCAAGCACGCATTGACGAGCAAGAATCCTTATCCGGAATTTACTTTAGGCGAAAGTCTTACGAAGGATCAAATTGAGTTTTTTGAAAAGAATGGCTTTATCCATTTCAAGAATTTCATTTCGAAAGAAATGGTTGATATCCTGCTCAGGGATGCAGAGAAAATTCAGGATGAGTGGGTTAGCCAAGGGTACAAAATGATAAATGGTGTACCTATCAAATACGGCACGGATATCACTGGAAAGACAATCGTTCAGCGATTTGCATTTCTAAATCAGCACAGTACTGTTTTTGCAGATTTACTGAAGGATATTCGATTAAAGGCATTATTCAGTTTAATTGGAACTGAGGATTGCCGGATAGGTGAGACTGAGAAAGATGGCTTGGTATTCAATCATTACATCAACACAGAAGAAAGCAATTACACACAGCTTGGCTGGCATACGGATGCTTTACGCGATGTGTTCCAAGGTCAAAAGATCCTGCCCATGTTGAACGTAGGTATACATATGGATACTTCTACTACTGATAATGGCGGTCTTCGCTTGATACCCGGCACTCACAATCAAGGCTTAAGGACACTGCTTTTCAAAAAGTTTTATTTTATCAGTCATAAGCCTGATAAAAGCGAAATTGGATTGAATGTTGAGCCAGGAGATCTTACTGTACATGATGGGCGCTTGTGGCATAGAGTAGCGAGATCTCCGTTTATTGGCGAAAAAAGTAGAAGAAGAGTGATGTATATACCCATCATTACTGGGAAGTTTAAGCCAAGAACCGAAAACAGCAAGCCGCTCTTTTATCAGCGATTTGCAGGCCTGCTTACAAATAAGTAGCAAATGCCTTTCGCTTTAATAACCGGAGCAAGTGGAGGCATTGGTCTCTGCATGGCAAGAGAATTAGCTCAACGGAAAATTGATTTAATACTCGTTGCGCGCTCACGAGATCGACTGTCAGAATTGAGCAGGCAACTCGCCAGCGAATTTGGAGTTAGAGTTGAGTTTCTAAGTCTGGACCTAAGCAAAAAAAACGCAGCCACAGTTCTTACCAATTGGCTTACCGAAAACTCATTTGAAGTAAATATTCTAATCAACAACGCAGGTTATGGTCTCTGGGGTACTGTAGAAGCTACACCTTGGGATCAACTCAATAACATGATGCAACTGAATATGAATGCGGTGGTTCAGTTGTGCCAAGCGATGATTCCTGAATTGAAGCGGCATTCAAAATCATATATTCTAAATGTAGCGAGCACGGCTTCCTACCAGGCGGTGCCTACCCTCGCTACTTATGCGGCTACGAAGGGATTTGTCGTATTGTTCACACGAGGACTACGAATGGAATTGAAAGGCACTCCTATTTCGGTTACTTGCTTAAGCCCTGGTGCCACCTCGACAAACTTCATTGATCGCGCAGGGATGGAGTCAATGAAAGAAAAGGCCGAGAAATTTAGCATGAAGCCCGAGCCTGTTGCAAAAATAGCGATTGATGGAATGTTCAAAGGCAAAGCTGAAATACTACCTGGATTTGTAAACTGGATCTCTGTTCAGCTAACTTACTTTATGCCAAAAGCTATACCCGAAAAAATAGCCGAAGGACTTTACAAGACAAAATAATCAGGTCAAAAAAGATCTTTTTTACTTTGTCTTTAGCACAAAGACAATTGTTCCCTTGGAGCGTTCAGGTGCCTTACCTGACGAGGTTCGCACGAGTGAATTTTTTCTAATCTCTTCTTTTAAAAGTTGTTCGGCCTTTGGGCTTAGTCCACGCTGTGTGGTTTTAATTTGAACAATCTCACCACTTTCATCACACTCTATCTCAAATTCAATTCTTCCGTCTTCGTTGTCCGGCAAATCGGGAATTTTTGGTTGATCTGCCCACGCCCATCCTGACATTGACAGCGAAATACCATCGCCTCCCCCGCCTCCGCCTGGTTTTCCATAAAGGGCTTTTGCATCTGGCTTGCCTTGTGGGCTTCCCTTATCACCCGTTTTTCCCGGATCGTCACCGTGACTTGGAGATTCCTTACCCTTTACAGATTCGGCTACCTTCGGCTTTGACTCTTCCTTTTTCTCAACCGGCTGTTTTACTTTCTCTGTCTTGTCTACCTTCTCTTTTGGCTTCTCAACAACGGGTTCTTTTTTCTCTTCCTTCACAACCACCGGGCTCTCTAATTTTGAAACAACCTGAGTTTCTGCAGGTTTCTCTTCTGCTACTTCTTCCTTTGGTTGAGTCTCTGCTGGCTGGATGCTTTCAGTATCGACTTCCTCTGAACCCGGACGATCTTCAGGTTGCTGGTCGCCATCTCCTTGACTATCCAATCCAAAGTTGAGTTCAATTCCAAATTCAGGTAGAGGCGGATCAGGAGCTCGCCACGCGACTAAAAAAATGAATACTAATAACACAATAGTGTGTATGCCGAGTGAAGTAGCGAATGCGATCCGCTTATTTTTCATTTCTCGTTCCATTGGGTTTAGCATCACTATTTAGGTTTAGTGGCAATGGATACTTTCGCCTCTAGTGACTTTGCAATACCAGCCACAAAAACCAATTCTTTGGTGGGCACGCTTTCATCGATATGTAAGATGACAACCCCACTGGGCCCTGCTAATTCCTTTTTCAATTCCGTCTCCAACGAATTTTTTGTAACCTTTTTATCATTTACAAAATACTGTAAATCCTTTGTTACGGTTATCGACACCTTCTGTACTTCAATAGTGCTTGCCTTACTGGTCGGCAAATTTACCGGTAGGCCTGACGGAGTAACAAACGAGGACGTAAGCATAAAAAATATCAACAATAAGAAGATCAGATCCGTCATGGATGCCATGTTGAAGGCCGAATCAACTTTATTTCTTGTTTGCAGATTCATGTTTACCTGGGTTCTTGCAAAAGATCAATAAACTCAATTGCAGAGTACTCCATTTTGTTTACCACTTTCGAAACTCGAGTCACCAAAAAATTATAACCGAGATAGGCAATGATTCCTACGATGAGGCCGGCCACAGTTGTTATCATAGCAGTGTAAATACCATCCGCCAACAACTTCGGACTCACTGACCCCTCCTCTTGCGCAATGGAGATGAAAGCTTGTACCATACCAATCACAGTGCCCAAAAAACCCATCATTGGCGCAGCACCCGATACCGTGGCCAAGACCGACAGGTTCTTCTCCAGTTTAAAGAGCTCAATTTTCCCTACATTCTCAATAGATGCTTCTATATTTTTCAATGGACTTCCGATTCGAGAGACACCCTTCTCTATCATTCTGGCCACAGGTGTATCATGCTGATTGCACAACATTTTCGCTGCTGTGATATCCCCTTTTAAAACAAGCTCCTTGATCTTGCCGATGAATGCATCCGGACTCTCGTTCGCTTTGTTAATGGTAATTATTCTTTCCACAAAAATGTAGATAGCTACAAAGGAAGAAAGCACGATCGGAATCATCAGCCAGCCACCTGCCAGTGCAAGCTCCATAATGGAAATGGTCTGATCTAGTGTAGTGGGTTGTGTAACTATTTGTCCAAGGGTCATTGAATACTTCTAAAAGAATAAGTTCAAAAAATATAATGTTCAAAAAAGGCTGCTATTGTCAATACCTGATTACCCAAACGGCATCGCCATAATCAGCTTTTGCTGCATCTGCCTGTGATTGTGCTGCTTGAAAATTATCAAAGTCCGCAATAGCCAATCGATTGAATTTCCACTTTCCAAAAGGAGGGATAATCTTCGAACTGACACCCTTAGCGCTCAACTTTTTAGCATAGTCCAACGTCAAGTCGGCATCCACTGCGCTGGTTATAACCACGTAGTATCTCTTGGTAGGATTTTCCAATACTTCGATTGTTCCTTCTGCTGGTTTCGCATTTGCAGCTGCTTCTGCAGCCAAGCGTTGCCTCTCCTCTTCTTCACGTTGTTTCGCGAGGCGAGCCTCTTCTTCACGCACTTTTAAGGCTTTCTCTTTTGCCAGCTGCTCTTGTTTTGCTTTTTCGTTGCTTGGCACGATCACATATTTCCAAACAAGAAAGGCTGCAGCTAATACAACCACCACAATGATCATGGCAATAAAAATGGGGGCCTTTGACTTTGGCTCCGCTTCGGGCTCAAACCTGATCTCCTCTCGAATAGGCTTCTTTTCAGCTGAAGCAGAGTCGTCAAACTCTTCCATCAAAGGTGATGGCTCTGATCTCGGTTGTTCAGGTGAATTTTCTTCTAGTTGGTCCAGGGGTTTATAGTCCAAGTCAGGCAATCCGAAATCATCTTCGTTTTGGCTTGAATCTTTTTTCTCCTCGTCTTCCTTACTAAATGACATAGGCTTGAAGTTTAACTTTAAATTACTCTACAAATAACGCAATTTCTTGCAAATAAGCCACCTAGAAGCTCCAAGTCAACCCTGCCAGTGCCTGAAAGCCACGAACGGGATAATACAAGTACAACTGGTATTGGTTGTCCAAAATGTTGTTCGCTTTAACAAAAAACGAAAATTGGTCAGACACCAGATAGCTAACTTTAAAGTTCAAATCTGAGGCTCCCGGTAACGTAACCGATTTGAATGTCTGCAATGCTGGGTCATCGATAGAAAGTGCCTTCATCCCACCCTGCAAAATGAAATCAGCATCAAGCAATATTTTATTGTAAATGTTGTAGGAAGCCTGAATGCTAACCCGATAGGTTGGCCGATGCCAAGCCTCTTTAATCTTATCTGTTGAATAACCAAAGTAGTCTCCTCGAATGGAAGTTCTAATTTTTTCGGTTGCTGAATAGCTGAAATCGGCAAATATGTTAACGCGCTGAGTGTTACCCTGATCGACTTCTACAGCAAACTGTTGGCCTTTTGTTGAATCGTTTTGATAGAAATAAAGGTTCTTCAAATTCGCTGCGCCAAACCCGGTATGAAAGGCCAGGCTACCTCCCACTTTTCCTTTAAGCCCTCCTACAAATTCCGCTGTTCGATTGGTATGATTGAGAAGTACATTTTGGCGTATCCAGCTGTTCTCTCGCGACAAAGAGTGTAATGATACTTTGTCCATATCTCCCGTGAGACCCGCATAAACTTGAACTGATTTACTCAACTCGTAGTTAGCCATCAGATGCGGATAAAGATTGACTGACTTAATACTTCCGAGGGTGTCATTCTGAAAAGCTGTATTCACACCGATCGTTACCATCAGATTCTCTATTGGGGAGAATTGGTAAGAAGGCCTAATCTTAAACAAATGTCTGGATCGAGCAGCCTGTGGTTCAAATTTCCTTGTCATCAAAAAGTAATCCGCATTCAAATTTATGCGATTCGATTTTTTGAGTTTATAGCTGCTGGTCAGGTTCAGATTGATCTCGCTTTCACTGGATGTAAAATGATCGGTTAGGTAAGAAAATCCTCCCGCCAACTTATATTCAAAATTGGATGTGGTGATATTGCTTACATCTGCCCCCAACGCGTATACTGTGTATGATTGAGCCGATGCATCTCCCGTAAAAACGCCAGGCAGCGTTCCGTAGAATTTATTGTTCCAGTTTTCAAACGAAAGAAATCCACCGGCACTCATCGTCTGGCTAAACGTATTTCCAAAAGCCTTCACCGAGGTTGAACCACTTGACGAACTCCCCCCATTTACAGGGCCGCTTCCAAAACTATGGTGGGATAGTTTAACTCCGTAAAACTTATTCCGATCCCGCTTTGAAGTTAGGTAGCCCTCGATAAGTGGAGAGGCATAGTTACCATACCCAACTCGCACATAGTTACCATACAATTTATTAATGGGCTCTGTCTTCAACTTGAGCGGACGAATCGAAGGATTATAGTCGGGAGTTTTAAAATCGACTTTCCTAAACGAATACGTAATTTCCGGCTTTATTGGTTCAGCTGGTCGAGGTGGGACTTTATCAAAGCCGCGATCAATTTTTGGCAACACAATTTGCTTGTCTTTGACAATTTGAATTTCCACTTTTTCAATTTCGCCCTGGTCTTGGGCTTGAGCCGTTAGCAGCGCTGAGAAAAAAAATAGGACACCTAAAATTCCCCCGGCATTGTGACTTCTTTGAATACAAAAGTTTACTATCCTACTCATCTATTTAGCGTTCGTTTTCTAGCGTGTCTGATTTTACTTTTTGCATTCGTTGAAGTTCAACTTCGTCCAATTTGATCAATCGCTCAGAAGCCGTGCGTTTTACCGATTCAATCGGAAAATTATCTACCAGCGATTTTAGAACTGCTTTTGCATTGAAAGAATCGCCAACGGCTAGAAAGTTATCGGATAGTAGAAGATATGATTTACCCACCCACTCTGGATAGTTTGCAAAATCAGTGTTAAGACTTACCAACGTTTCGTAACACTGTTTATACTCTTTGGCCAGATAGAACAACTCGCCAAGTAAGTACTTTGCCTCAGCACCATGTTCGTCTTGTGCGGCATTGATGGTAGCGATAAATTCATCTTTCGCGGCCTCAAAATCACCCTGTGCTTTGGCTATCTTCCCAAGGTACAAAGAGGCCTTATTGACGACTCCAGCATTAACACCACCACTTCGAAAAATAATTTCGGCATATGATTTAGCTGAGTCATATTGTTCCAAAAAGAAGTATGATTCCATCAGTCCATTCCACGCCACACTTTGTTCTTTTTTGTTAGATGCGATTCGGGATAGGCGTTGGAACGCGGGTACTGCCTTGTTAAAAGTGCCTTGCTTAAATTCCAACTCTGCGATGCGCGCGACAACTTTATTAGCAAAAGAAAACGTCTGATCCTGGTTGATTTGGTAATAGATACGGAGCGCTTCAGTGAAATTTTTTGAGCGATACGTTGCCTCAGCCAGGTAGTAGTTTGCTTCAGTATGACGTGGACTTGTGGGATACTGGTTGATATATAAGGCGAGTCGCTGAATTGCTTTGGCATAGTCCTGATTGAAATAGAGATTTTTTGCTGTCTCGTACTCAACTGATTCAATTCCCTTTGAATCCGGGTTGGACTTCTTATACCCGGCTAAATAGTTGTCAAACTCCGCTGAGCGCCCTGCCAGATTTAATGACTCTTGCAAAGGAAGCAATACATCTGATCCGGCCGGATGATTGGGGTAGTTTGTCAATACCGTGATATAGTCATCCGATGTTTTATTAAAGTCCTTGAGGTTATAGTAAGATGCTGCCCTTCGGGTAAAGGCGTATGGTGTAAAGCGGGATGATGAAAATAATGAAATAATCTTGGAATAGTCCGCCACCGCCAGTGCATAGTTGCCCTGTTCAAATTCCAATTGTGCACGCTGAAACAGGGCTTCGTCCATGAATCTCGATTTTGAATAGTTTTTCATAAAAAAATCGAACTCTGTAAAGGCTTCTGTGTACTTTCTTAAAACACCGAGGATAACACCTGCCTGTAAGTGAGCGTAATCTGAATCAACAGAGTTGGCCGTAATTGCTCTTTTATAAGTATCTAACGCGACTGGATATTCTTTTGAGACATAATAACAGTCTGCCAAACGCAACAAGCCATCGGCATAGTTTGTCTGGCTCTTGGATGCCTTATTTGCAAATTCCTTAAAATTAAAAAGCGCGCGATCATACTGTTGCAAATTGAAATAGGAATATCCAAGGCCGTACCTTGCTTTCAACAGAATATCCAGGTTGGAATATCCTGTTAACCCTACGATTTTTAAGTAATGAGTTGCAGCTTGCTCATATTGCTTTTGTATTGACAATGATTCCGCACTCCAGAAATTCGCTTCAGCCACATAATCCTGATTAATCGGATACTGGACTGATTTCTCAAAATACTGATCCGCTTGCAAGTAGTCTTCGCGATTAAAAAGATCAAGGCCCTTAAGCAAGGTTGCTTTCTGGTAGGCTCTATCAACTGCTACACTTCGTGATGGCAAAGATTCAATATAGGCTATTGCTTTATTGTAGTTGCTGGCGTTTACATAGGCTTGTGAAAGCAGTTCTCTAATTTCGTTTGCGTAAGAGCTTTGCGGGAAAGTCTTTAGCAAATTCTCAAACTCGGCAATAGCCTGATCCGCCCGACCTAACTCATAGGCAATTTTTGCAAATTGAAAGGTAGACTCTTCGACTAACTTTTTGTCGGATCTAAACTTCCTCGCGATGTCAAATGACGTAAGAGCCATCGGCTTTTGTTGTCTTTTCAGATATAAAGACCCCAGGTAGTAGGCAGAATAATATCCTATCGAATCGGTATCGCTAAACGAGGATTTTAAATATCGCAGAGCGATGTCATCTTCACTCAAGATAAAAGCAGCATAGCCAGCTCCTAGTAAAATGCCTTTGTCAGCAGTATCCTCTTTACCATTCAAATAAGTAGTGTAGGCGGCTAGCGCCTCTTTGTTACTTCCCTTCTTAAAATAGGCCTCGGCAACCAGAAGTGAAATCTCCTCGGAATTACCAACTCCTTCCCTGCCGCTTAGTTGAGAACTATATGTTAACAATTCGTCATACTTTTTCTGCTTGTAGTAAACGTTGGCCAATAGATAAGGAACAATCTTGGCGTACGCCTCATTTTGCTCCGCGCGTTGCAAATCCAGATAGGCGTTCTCAAAATCACTTTGTCCGTACTCAATAAAGCCAGCGTAATAACTGGCAGCAGGTCCATACTGCCCCCCCTGCGATTTAATAAAGTTGAATTGATCAAGTGATTCAACTAAGGATCGTTGGCTGAACAAGCTGTAGCCGAATCTAAATCGGCCGCGGTTTTGCTGTTCGTTGCTTAGTATTGAAAAATTGACCTTACTAAAATAGCTGGAGGATTTTTTGTAGTTCTTTTCGATGTAAAAGAAGTTTGCCAATTCGAAATTAGCAACGATGGCTTTGGGATGATTCGGATAAGCAACTATAAAATTTGAAAATCTTTTTTCAGCATCTGAATGGTACAAGTTAAGCGCACAATAAGCGAGATAGTATTCAGCATCGATCGTACGTAGGTCTCTGGGGTTTAGCAGAGTAGTCAAGTCTGAGAAGCTTTCGCGAGCAGGCCCAAACTGCCCTCTACTAATCTGGTCGATACCTAATTGAAAGGTCTGCTCGATCTTTTGCTGCGATAGAAGGTCTTGTGAATTGACCGATAGAACTGCGACAAGACAAATGGTAAAGGTGAAAAGAACTCTCATGAAAAGCTTTTCCACAAAACAGTAAAATGCAGTGCTTAGTATAGTACTCCGTTTAAAAAATATCATTGCGTGCAAAAAATAAGTCAGCTACACGAATTCAAAGCTACCAAATAACTTACTAATTAGTGGAACAATCGAGAGTAGATATTCAATAAAAGAAAAAATAGGTAGTCGAACTTCTAGTTGACTTAAATGAAGGTAACTATCAGAATATCAGCTTAAAAACCAGCTCCTTTAGAATCTGACTTTCATCTTCACTCCCCACATTTACACCTTTCAATTTTAGATCGGCTTGTTTCAAGAGCGAAATATTCCTGACAATTTGATCAGGGCGGAAGTTTCTCAATGCACTTATATAATCTTTGACAGCGAAAGGGCTAATCTTCAAAGCAGTAACAAGGCCTTTCTCACTTCGATCACCTGTTGCAACTGCGACTAGTAATTTGCTAAAAAAGGAAAATAGAAAGGCAACCAAAGGGATGCCGGGATTCTTCTTTACATTCCCCTCGAAGTAGTTTAATATCTTTGTCAACTGAAGTGTGTCCTTTGCAATCAGCGCTTTCTGCAATTCAAAAATATTGTACTCTCGACTGATGCCGACTTGCGCCATCACTTTTGCCGAAGTAATCACTTCATTGATCGTGGCACCAATAAGCACTTTATCGATTTCGTTAGCTAATCTGTTCAAATCGTTTCCCACGTACTCTGTCAGAACCCTTATAGCTCCATCTTCCATTTGAAAGCCCTTGTCGCTAACATAAGTTGCAACAAACTCAGGCAGATGGCTTTCATATGGCTTTTTAAACGTGGCGGAAGTAGTCAATTGCTCTGCCTTTTTACCCAATTCTTTTCTCTTGTCGAGTGTTTTGTGCTTGTGGCACAAAACCAAAATGGTGGAGGGTACTGGCCGAGAAAGGTAGTCCAGCAATAGTTTGGTTCCCGATTCCTTTTGCAAATCTGGAATATCTTGTGCTTCACGAACGATGACCACCTGTCTTTCTGCCATCATTGGAAACCGCTTTGCATTCGTCAATATTACGTTAACCGGTGCGTCCTTTCCATAAAGGACTACTTGGTTGAAACTTTTTTCACTTTCCATTAATGCATGCGCTTCGATATAATTGGAAATCAGATCAATATAATAAGTCTCCTCTCCCTGTAACAAATACACAGGGTCAAACTTCTTCGCCTTGAGCCGATCAACTATTTTCTTTGCAGAGGCATCCATATCAACGAATTCTTTTTTTGTCCGCCAAATTAAAGGCCGTTACACTTCCAACCAATGCACCGGCCAAGTGGGACTCCCAGGATATACGTGGGTCCATCGGCATAACGCCATAAAATATACCACCATAAGCAATAACCACCGCAACAGAGATAAGCAAGGACAAAAAATCCTGGCGCAAGAATCCAAAAACAATTAGAAATGCAGCTAGCCCATAGATCAAACCACTGGCTCCAATATGGTAGGAAACGCGAGGGCTAAAAATCCAAACAAGCAGGTTGGTGAAAAGGTAGCATCGAAAGAACACGATTGAGCCAATTCTGTCATAAAAGAAAAAAAGCAAAGTGCCCAGAAATAGCAACGGAAATGTGTTCGACAGCAGGTGCATATAGCTTCCATGAATCATAGGAGCAGTTAAGATACCTATTAAGCCAGAAAAACTCCGTGGTTTGATTCCTAAAAAACCTAAATCAATTTGGTAGAAAAATTGAATACTGAACGATAACCACATGACAAACACCAGTCTGAATGGGATAGCTGAACTATCAAAAACACTTCTATTTTGGGGCATTAAAGTATTTCAAAATTGACCCCGAAAAATACAAATTAGATTGTTGCCATCCTCCTAGTTACGACTTGAGAAGTTGATTGGACGTGTTTTATTTCTGCGTTGGGATTTTTAGCATAGGAAGGTTCACGAACCTTGCCTCTTCTTCCCCGACCGAATTGAGACCCAAAAGGCCTCCAGAAGACTCCGCTGTTTTTCTTGCAATTTCAAGCAGGCTTCGGTAAAACTCAAAGGCTAATTCCTTATCGATCTTCGAAAAAACATCATTCAAACAAGTAAGTTCATCAACAATTATTGGTTCTCGCTGGGCTGCTTTGGGCGGAAGTGACTGTATGATAACTTTCAATTTATCCTCAAAGTCCTCAGCCATAATCCGATAGAATTCCATCATCTTTGATTTCCCGTTGCCTTGATTCTTTTGCGCCAACTGAATAGCCTTTTTGATCTCTTTTCGATCAATATCGTCATCAGCGCCCGCAATCAGAATGCAAACAAGTAACGGAGCTTTTAGCATCAAATCAACCTCGGAAGGGGAAAGCTTGTTGAGTTCTCGCGTCATAGTATTTAGGTGTGGTTCGAATTTAGTATAAAATTTGCAACTTTTGTCTTAATAACTAAGTGTTTTCGATTACTTTTAAACAAAGAGCAACCGGATGTACGAAAAAGACCCAATAAAAATTTTTGTCGTTGAAGATGACCCAACTTACACCCAATTCTTGAGGTATGTGCTATCGCTAAATCCTGATTTTGAAACAGAATTTTATGCCAGCGGCAAAGATTGCATCGATAATCTTTACAAACAGCCCTCAGTAATTACGCTAGACTACACCTTGCCTGATCTGCCGGGAGAGAAAGTGTTGAAGGCCGTTCGCGAATTCAACCCTGACATAAGCGTAATCATTATCTCGGCTCAGGATAAGATTGGCACTGCGGTTGAGCTATTGAAGACAGGTGCTTTTGACTATATCACCAAAGACGAGGAGGCCAAAGACCGGATACTCAACTCGATCAAGAATGCGAGGAATAAAACAACGCTGATTCGTGAAATTGGCCGTCTCCAACAAGAGATTTCTGTGAAATATGACTTCGAGAAGAGCATTATCGGAAATAGCACATCAATACAAAAGGTTTTTCAAAATATTGAAAGAGCCGTAAAAACGCTTATTACCGTTTCAATTACTGGTGAGACAGGCACCGGGAAAGAACTGGTGGCCAAAGCCATTCACTTCAATTCAAAAAGAAAGAACAAGCCGTTCATAGCCGTCAATGTTGCTGCGATACCAAAGAATTTGATTGAAACCGAGTTATTTGGTCATGAAAAGGGAGCTTTTACAGGCGCATTGCAACGAAGAATCGGAAAATTCGAAGAGGCCGAAGGTGGCACTTTGTTTCTGGATGAAATCGGAGAAATGGATATCAGCCTTCAGGCAAAACTACTACGGGTTTTGCAAGAAAAAGAACTTACTCGCATAGGCAGCAATCAGGTTCAGAAATTAGATGTACGCATTATAGTAGCCACCCACCGAAATCTTCAGGACGAAGTACGCGCGAAATCATTCCGGGAAGATTTGTATTACAGATTACTTGGTCTGCCTATACATCTACCCCCTCTAAGAGAACGCGGCCAAGATATCATTTTGATTGGCAAGCATTTTCTCGATCAATTTACCAGAGAGAATCAAATGCCTAAAATGAAAATAGGCGATGATGCCCGAAAAAAATTGTTGGGATATCTTTTTCCTGGTAATGTAAGGGAACTAAAAGCAATTGTTGAATTGGCGGCAGTACTGAGCGATGGCCGGGAGCTTAAGGCAGAAGATATCTCATTTAACAGTCAGATACACACTGACAATTTTATGCAGAAGGAAATGACTTTGCAGGCGTATACCTACCACATTATTAGGAGCTTTTTGAAAAAATACGATGATAATGTGCTTGAGGTGGCCAGGCGACTAGACATTGGCAAGTCATCCATTTACAGGTACTTAAAGGAGATGGAACAAGCGGGGATATAGCTTATGAGTGAACTAAAAAAATACGTTAAAAGAGGAGGTTTCTTTAAGGCGGTTGTTGAAGATGGTTCAGACATAATTTTTGTGATCGACTACAATGGTAACATTGAGTATGTAAATTCATCTGTTAAAGAAACACTAGGTTATCGACCGAGCAGTCTCATTGGAAAGAATTTTTTCAATTTTTTATCGGTCTCCTATCTTCCAAAGTTAATCTCCATCTTTAAGAAAATCAAGCGAAAAGTCTATGCAGAGTCGATCGAATTTCAATTCTTATGCAAAGATGGAACCTATAAATACTTGGAGTTTAATTCGATAAATCTCAAGCATAAAGAAAAAATAGAGGGTCACATCCTCGACTGCCGCGACATCACACAGCGAAAAAAGGATGCTGAGGAACTACAACGGGCGCAAAAAGCCAAAGAGCAATTTCTCGCAAACATTAGCCACGAAATACGCACCCCTATTAACGGGATTTCCGGAATGGCAACGTTAATGAGTCAGCTGCCGAGCGAAACTGACCAAGCGATTTATTTAAGTGCAATCAAAAGTGCAGCGGATAACCTTAAAGTTATTATAAATGATATTCTTGATATTGCCTCGATCGAATCAGGAAAACTGAAGTTTGAACAAATTGGCTTCAACCTGAATGATTTACTTCAATCGTTGGTCGGTACGTTCAACCATCAAGTAAAAGAGAAAGGTATAAAGTTTCACTTTGATCTTGAATCAGAGGCAAACCAAATTTTCGTAGGCGATCCGGTACGATTGAATCAAATCCTCGTAAATCTGATTAGTAACGCCATCAAATTTACCCATACCGGTTCGATTCATCTGGGTTGCAAAGTCTATAGTCACAAAGGAAAAAAATTCCAGATCCAATTTGAAGTGACAGATACAGGGATTGGGATACCAAAAGATAAATTACATACAATTTTTGAGAGCTTTAGTCAAGCAGATTCCAGCGTCACGAGGAAGTATGGAGGTACTGGACTCGGGCTTACTATTGTGAAACAGTTGGTGGAACTTCAAGGGGGTCGAATAAGTGTCCGTAGTAAACTAGACCGAGGATCCACTTTTTCATTTGTACTCCCCTATCAAAAAGGTGACGCAAAATCCATCAATCTACCCGGCTATACCACAAGCAACGGCACGCAACAGAAGTTTAGCGGATTGAATGTACTGCTTGTTGAAGATAATGAGATTAATGGACTTTATGCAGGGAGTATTCTAAAAATGTGGGGCTGCAAGGTACGATTTGCAGAGAACGGGGCCGCAGCGGTGGAAATTGTAAAAGCTAACTCGTTTGACTTAGTGCTAATGGATATTCAAATGCCCGTTATGGATGGGTTTGAAGCAACGAAGATAATTCGTGAGTTGAACGACTCCAAAAGTAAACTGCCCATTATTGCGCTAACGGCCAACACGACCAGGAAAGATGTGGAACAATGCCTGGCAGCCGGAATGAACGATTGCATCTCTAAGCCTTTCACGCCTGAGGATCTCTTCAAGGCAATTAAACGGCTAGTCGAAGTTAAAAAAGAAAAAGGAGTCGAAAAAAAAGAGGATGAGCATCCGTCATTTGATTTGAGCTATCTGAAAAGTGTATCGAATAATGACGAGTCATTTGTCAAAGAAATGATTGAAACTTATTTAGAAACGATGCCAGGGAGTATTGAGGAAGTAAGAAGTTTCTCCCGGCAAAGAGATTGGGAAAATCTTTCTCGTGCCGCGCACAAGTTAAAACCTTCAATCACCCTATTGGGCATACATCAAGCAAAAGAATTGGCTTCAGAAATTGAGAGAAACGCAAAGTTGAAACAAATCTCACCCGAATTTAATCGGACGATCGAGTCCTTCTGCCAAATTTTGGAAAACACTACGGCCGAAATAGCGGCACTCAAAGTCTAGTTCTGATTCATGACTACCAACTTCCGGTAGACTGGAACTTTTCCCTCTGCTCCGATCAGCAGATAGTAGACACCATTGGTTAGTGTTGAGACATCAATTGATTTTAATCCATTGACTGCACCTGTAAAGTCTCCTGTCAGCACAAAAATACCGCGTTGGTCTGCAATCTTCCAGACGTATCCGTCAAGGAAACTGCCAGGATAACCAAAATTAAACTTACCGTTTGCTGGGTTAGGGTAGATTTGCAAGTCTTTCAAATTTGTTACGACCAGTGGATCGTCTTCTAACCCAACCACTACAGATCCAACCTTACGAGTCACTTTCAAAATCGTACTTTGATAAATCTCGCCTGTGTTTTTGTCTTGGATAAATCCAATCAATTTTAAGTTATTGGGGTTAGAGATAGGCACGTTTATTTCAATATCTGGTGCTGGTTGGGCAGGGCGTACAGCCAACAGACCAACTGTAAAAGGTTGTGTAATTGTAATTCCATCTGGTTTTGTCGGATCACTACCGAATAACAACTTCCGCAACACGTTTTTAAAAGTTCCATTCGGTGTAACCACATTATCTTCTACCAGAGCGACCTGTGCAATCAACGGTGAATTTACTACTGTATCTGCCACCATGGTTAATTTAACGTTGATTAAATTATCTCTATCGGGTAGCGTTGTGGCAATAGCAATTGTGTCAAGAGTTAACGTGAACTTAGGCGCTCTAAGCGCACGCCTGTCAATTTCGATCTTATTCAACTTTGTAAATGTCCCATCAAGTACCTGATTTCTAATCCCGTCAATAAATGTCTTTGGCGGCTGAGAAACTCCGTAGCTTGACGCCCTCGCGTTCGGATCATTTGGATTATCTGAATTCAATACATCGCTACCTGCAGAGGAGTAACTGATATGGTATTGAATATCATTAAAATCGCTTTGCCCACCCGGAAACGGCCGAACTAAATTGATCTGCTCACTGTATAGGTTGTTCACGTAATTGTCCGCCACAACACTTCCGCTCAGCGATGAATTGGTAAAATGCTCCATCAGAACCAGCCGTTTCTTCTCTCCCACAAAGAAGTTATCAAAAGCAAATCCATCATACGTTTTAGAGGACTCATTACCATCATTACTTCCAAAAGCAACTCGAACCCTTACCTGATCTCGGTCTATTTTTGGAATAATATCTAGATTATACCGTGCATTTTTCCACTTGCCTTGTTTATCAGTCCAACCAAATGAGGAGTTTTGACCTGGGTTAGAAGGAAGTCCTCTTTCATTATACCAGTTAATCCCCTGGTCGATTGGCTCACCCGCCAACGGCCCAACCAATTGCCAGTTTAGACCTCCATCAGTAGAATATTGCAATACTGCGCCATCAATATTTTTCTCAGAATCGGACCAATAATCTAACGCCACCATTGGTCTTTCTAGTTGCGTAAGATCAAAGCACGGGCCATTGACCCATGATGCCTCGCGCTGATAATATGTAGGAGGTACTACACTAGAACCGACAATATTCTCACCAGTCCACCAAGCTCTTGATCCAGAAGCCGCTGTTTTTATTGTAGATCCGTTTGGAGTCCCTCTCAACCAACTATTCTCGCCAAATAAAACAGGCAGCGTGTTTACCGGGCTAATAACTTTGGACTCCCTAAACCAGTCATCATCAACCAATGCGTCAAAATCGTTTAAGTATGGACTAGCCTGAGTTGGTTGTACTGTTGTTCCACCCAATAGAATAGTAACAGTTTTGGTAATCGAATTAAAGCAGCCGTCATTGGTCTCTACTGTTAGCATTACTGATTTAGGTCCTGGAGTTAGATAGTTGTGTGTCGGATTCTTGTAGGTACCCGATGTCCTACCTGAATGTGTTCCAATCGGCACAGGTAATAGCGCATTTGACCCTGCCGTAGTCAGTATATCTCCATCGCCAAAGTTCCACGTGTATTTATCAATAATGCTTATCGTTCCCGGGATCGTCAAATCATAAAACATAGTTTTATCGTTAGTGCAAATGCTTGCAAAACGGTAGTTGGCAACTGGAACATCACCAACACGAATGCCCAAATTGGTTGAAGCCCTACAGCCTTGGTTCGATTCTATATCTAGTTGAATATTGTATAAGCCGGGACCACCTGCACCGGGTAAATTGTAGTCGTGACTGGTATCCTGAGAAGTGGAAGGTGGAGTTCCATCATCAAAATCCCAACTCCATTTATTAATAATTCCTCCGAACGGATTTTGAGCGGGCATGGTTGAATCATCATTTAAATCGATAGCATTCGCAACACAAGAATTTATCGGGATCATTATTTTCGCAATTGGTGTCGCAAAAATCTGAACATCATGAGTTTTAGTGGTGATGGCGCCAAAACTATTTTTGTAGGTGTACAATATACGATATGTATCCGATGCTAAGCCATCCGTTTCAAGAAAGTAGTTTGTTCCATCAAACGATATAGCTGCAACTGGCCCGCCAATAAATCGCGGAACAGAAGTAATCGAAGTTTCTGGTGCCAAGCCTGTGGTCACAGCTGGCGTGCCCCTGATTAATATCTTACCCCTGTTGGCACACAAAGAGAACAAGTCTAATCCATTAAACGGAACTAGATTATTTAGTGAGTATTCCAATCTAAAATCGTTTATGGTGACCGGGTTAACAATAACATTTATGAAATTAGAACCCGTACAGCCGTTTGGATCAGTGAAAGTATAAGTGACTCTGTTTATCGTTGGCAAAGTGCCGTCATAAATCGTTGCACTGCTAGGATTAAAGGTAGTTACATCAAATAAATTGCCACTGATATTGATAATCGTTGTTCCACTTAACCCAAACCCAGGGGTAATTGTAAAATTCCCTCCGGCATTTGCGCCCGTTATTGTAAAGTTCGGAGCATTCTGTACCACCGAAGTTGATGAGGTCAAAATTGCCGGGCTTGGCAATTGATTTATCCTAAGATTCATTTGATCGGATACACTTAAGCAAGGGCCTCCTAAATCAGGGTCATTTGCAGTAAGAGTGAGTACCAAGTTTTGTCCAATCTCTGACGGATTATTAAAACTATAATCAGATACAGGGCTCGAGCTATTAGAGTAGATTCCAGTTGCTCCGGTCCACAATACCCCATTGGGCGCGTAGGTCACGGCTCCCTGTAATGCAATTGAGGGAATATCTCTACATAAAGCCAAATCCGGTCCCGCTGTAATTTGTGCTTTGGGATTTACGGTAACGTCAACCGTAAACATATTTCCGGCACATCCATTCACACCTGTTGGATATACCGTGTAAGTAATTACTTGGGGCACGAAAGAAGTATTTAGCAGAATATCAGAAATCAGAGAAGTCGTTTGTGCACTGGTGGTACTTGCACCGGTAATATTCGGGTTTGCAGTAGCTATCCATGTAAATGTTGAGGGCAGAGCATTCAATAGATTTATGTTTCCCTGTAGATTATAGTTAACTGACGATCCACTACAAATTAGTGGAGCCAAAGCCATGGGTGCAACTAATGTAGTGCCAATTGGTTCTGGATTTACAATGACTGAAACTTGGAACACTGCTCCCATACATCCATTTACCCCTGTTGGAGTCACGTCATATACCACAGTCTGATTCGTGTTGGTAACATTGTTCAGTACGTCAGTAATAATTGATCCCGATTGAATCGATGTACTCTCTCCTCCAACGTTGCTATTCGCTGCTGCAACCCATGAAAAAGTACTTCCCACATTATTGCCAAGAAGAGCTATGTTAACAATCAAATTATAATTCGTTGCAACATCACTACACTGTGTAATAGTTTGATTGATTCCAACGGGTTTCGCTTTTACGTTTACAATAATATCAAATGCATTACCAACACATGAGCCAAATGAGCTGACAGGTGTAATCGTATAAACTACATTTACAGGTAGACTGGTTGTATTAAGCCACGCATCCGACTGAATTTCGGTATTACTTTGTAACGTACCATTACTGTCCGTGCCACCCACCTGAGTAAGACCGTTGGGGTTCACGGAAATATTGAATGCCGCAGCAGGTGCAGATGAACCAGTAGTCGTTATCAACAAGTTAGTTATGTCATCGCTACAGCGGATGACTGACTGCGCGATGCCGGTCGAGATTGGATTAATCGGAACAATGATACTAAAAGGGGTACCGATACAACCATTGCTAATCAGGGGCAAACCAGTTGGTGTGACCGTGTAGATTGCATTTTTAGGAGACGAGGATGCATTAATGAGGGTCTCTGCTAAGTTTCCTATGCCGCTTCCCGACCCTCCAGTCAAGCCGGTTTGATATGAAGCCGTCCACGTGAAACTGGTACTCATACCATTGCTAATTCCTGGGGTAATGTTAAAGCTTGTCCCTGAACAGAAGGCAGAGGTTGTTATTGAAATTCCCACTGGCTTGCTGCGCACCGTCACGCTCACTGTGAAGGTCGACCCCACGCAGCCATTGGTGCCCGTAGGTGTTACTGTATAGGTGACCGTCTGGTCAATACCACTCACATTCACCAGCACATCGCTGATCAACACACCGTTCTGCGCACTCAAACTCTCTCCCGTCACATTCACATTATCCACCAACACCACCCAACTGAATGTGCTCACCTGACTGTTGCCCGATGGACCACTGTTCACATTGGTCTGTAAATTATAGTTCACGCCTGCATCGCTGCAGATCGCGACCGCTGTAGCATTGTTGCCCACCGGCTCGCTCTGAACAGGTATGGTAATCGAATAAGGTAACCCTACGCACGAACCTGTAACACTGGTGGGCGTAATCATGTACATTACGTTCACTGTAGAACCAGTTAAGTTCTTCAACGACACTGGTTCTGTAATCGACAACGATGGCATGCCCACATTGCCTGTGCCACCCAGCAGACCGTTGTAGTTAACTGTCCAGATGAAAGTACTTCCCACACCGTTGCTAACATGCACTTGAGGGTTGACCGTGTAACCCAAACTACTGCACACCGAAGGTATCGTTGTGCTTACTCCAAATGGTATTGGTATAACTGCAAATACCGATCCGCTGCTGGTCACGCTCGGGGCACACGTGCCGCTCACTTGTACCGTGTACGTGCCTGCATCTCCCGTAGCCGCTGTTAGTATCGTATAGGTAGCTGACGTAGCTCCTACTATGTCCACTCCGTTCTTCTTC
>Ga0068872_10000344_pt1 | contig 39085 bp, 27 predicted proteins | sample NOAtaG_7_FD_66441 | JGI IMG/M metagenome (GOLD analysis project Ga0068872, IMG submission 66441) | Freshwater lake microbial communities from Lake Erie, under a cyanobacterial bloom - NOAA_Erie_Diel1S_2200h metaG | ecosystem: Environmental > Aquatic > Freshwater > Lake | place: USA: Ohio, Lake...
TGCTGAGATTGTGAGAACAGACAATTTTGGAACCACCTTCTCTTTCAAAACCAAAGGTTTCAACAATGCCCACTTGCATGCAGTGGACGGCTCCGTTGATTATGAGATTTTGGCCAGCGATCGTTACAACGGGCTGATGTACAAAGACAACGGCAACAGCGATGCGACACTTCAGCAATTTGCTAACCTCACCAACCTCTCAGAAGGTGGAATCGCACGTTGGAGCCCTACACTTCGTCACCACATTGTCAGCCAAGGTACAGATGGTGGTTTAATCAGGTCCCTCAATGGAGGGGAAGCTTTCGATCCGTTTTATGGCACACCTCTTGAACCCATCCACCCTTCCATTGCATCTGAAGACTCTCTGTGGATCGACCGCGCAGATGGCAATTCGGCCGGTGGCACTTTGTTCGACTTTGGTGGTGCTCCCATCACGCCTTGGTGCTTCGATGAATATATCACCCCTACCGCTCTTGGGAATGATACCTCCATTCAGGAGACCCCAGCTTACCTTTACATGTGCTCCAAAAGTTTTGTTTGGGTTTGTACGAATCCATTCGGTGGAATCGACAGCATCCCGCACTGGAACAGGATTACCCGTGACATGACGGTCAATAACCTCGGTGGTAACCGTAAAGAATTCTACACCGCAATTGCTAGCTCAAATGATGCCGATCACATCGTTTGGGTAGGTACCAACAACGGGAGACTCGTACGTATCAATGGTGCGAATGACCCCATTAATCTGGACGTTGACACCGACGTGGCTCAAGTGGATGACGCAGGAATGCCTCGCCGTTGGATTTCGGACATCGCAATCGACCCAAACAATAACAACATCGTGGCGGTAACCTATGCTGGATACAAACTTGGAGATGACCGCGTTTGGATGACCAACAATGCCAATGATGCAGTTCCTACATGGCGTTCGGTCCAAGCCAACTTGGCCTCTGACATCCCTGCCTACTCAGTAGCGTTCAGCAACGTTGCATCCTCACGTGCCATGTTGATTGGTACAGAATATGGGCTTTACGGAACTTCCTCTGATTACACCAACACTGCCACTGCCCTTTCATGGAGCAATTTGAGCGGCCCAATGGGTAATGTCCAAGTAACTGATATCGTGTTCCGCCGCAACAACATCGTTTGGCTCGATGGCGACAATTACAAATACGACCCAGATAACACAATCCTGGTTGCCACCAACGGTCGTGGAGCATTCAAATCCCGTAATTTGGTTGGAACTCCTGATCCAATTGCAGCCAGCAACGGCATCAAAATGAACATCAGCCCCAATCCAACCTCTGGAAACAGCACCATTCAACTCGAGTTGCCCAGTTCTACCTTGGTCAATCTTGAAGTGTTTGATCTCCAAGGCAACCGCGTTGCATTCATTGCCGAAAGGGTCTTCAATGGTGGCGCTGCAGAAATCGGATTCGATGCCTCCAAACTCCCTGCAGGTGCATACCTCATCAAGGGTGTTTTCACGAATAACAAAGGAATGTATCAGCATACCTTGCGTCAGGTTGTGGTGAAATAATCAACATCAAGTAACAAGAAAAGCCCTCGACTCAACGGGGGCTTTTCTTTTTGCTTAATTTTGAAGCAATCGAATTCGAATGAAAACCCTAGTGATTTGCCGGCATGCCAAGTCCGACTGGTCTCATGATCTACCGGACAAGGATCGACCATTGAACTCCCGCGGGGAACAAGATGCACCCAAAATGGGGCAAATTTTACAGTCGTATGGGTTCATGCCCGACCTAATCTTATCATCGACAGCCAATCGGGCCATCACAACTGCCAGGCTTGTTGCCTCCGAATTGGGATATGCCGAACATAACATTCGATTGGAACCTCGTTTTTATGACACTACACCCGGCATGGTATTGGGGCTGCTGCAGGATGTTCCAGAAGAAGTGGAAACGCTCATGATTTTCGGCCATAACCCCACTTGGGAACTATTGGGAAAGCTATTGCTTCGGTCGGACGGAGAAGTGGTGATGCCGACTTGTGGGATGATTTGCTTGGAAGTTCCCATTTCAAATTGGCAACATTTGGGGGCTGTTCCGGCTCATTTGAGATGGTTTTTGGTTCCCCGTATTTTTGAAAATGCCACATGGAAGTAGGCGCTCAAAAAAAGAAAGTTCTGGTTACGGGAGCCACCGGGATGACGGGAGCTGCATTGGTGGCCAAATTGGCGGCAGAAGGCCACCAAGTTTTGGCATTTTCGAGAAAGAAATTATCCTTTTTTGATGAGCATCCCAACATTTGTTGGGCGTTTGGTGATGTTCAGGATTTGGATGGCTTGTGTGAATCCATGAAAAATGTGGATGAGGTTTTCCATCTTGCCGCAATCGCTACTCATTGGGCTCCCGACCTACGTAATTTCTATCGGACCAATGTGTTGGGTACCATCAATGTATTGAAAGCAGCGCAAGTTGCCCACGTGAACAAAGTGGTCATCACAACTTCAGCGGGCGTTACAGGACCGCCAGACCCTCAACATGTGGCTCCCGTAGATGAAAACCACGTCAGGTTGGTGAAGTTTTTCAATGATTATGAAGCTTCCAAAGCCATTGTGCATGAACGGGTCCAAGATTTTGTTCGGCAGGGAATGAATGTGGTGATAGTGATGCCTACTAGGATTTGGGGACCCGGGCCTTTGGATCCCAAAAACTCCGTTGCCTATTTGTTTTCAAGGTACCTGAAGGGCCAAATGGTCACCATTCCGGGCAGTGGCAATGAAATCGGAAACTTTGTTCATGTGGACGATGTGGTTGCGGGTCATCTCTTGGCAATGCGGCATGGAAAGCCTGGAGAGCGCTACCTGATCGGTGGAGAAAACCTCACCATGAATCAATTGGTGGACGGATTCGAACAGGTCGGTGAAAGGACCGCCAAAAGGTTGCACATTCCATTTGGGCTCATCAGCACAATGGGCCGTCTGGAAGCACTTTTATCATGGGCATTCAATAGACATCCCATGAGTACCGTCAGCACCATCAAACGCTTGAGATATCATTGCCCTGTCAGCATTGAAAAGGCCAAATATGAACTGGGGTACCGACCAGATGAATTTTTAAGCTCCTTGATGAAAACCAAAGTTTGGTTGGACGATCCAATCCAATCATGGCCATTGATTTCCAACCCTAGCCATGCTGATTCGTGGGGCAATAGACAAACAGAAGGATTGATGCAATCACCAAAAGCTGAAGAAATCTCGTGATGCAGGAATCAACCCAACCACATTACACTCTGATTACAGGTGGCTCCAAGGGAATCGGTCGAGCTTTTGCAGATGTATGCGCCTCCCAAGGTCGGAACCTGATTTTGGTGGCACTACATGGGGAGAATCTGGAGGCTGTCTCAGTGGAGATCGCACAAAAAACCAAGGTGGACGTTCGTTTCCTGGAATTAAACCTTGCCCACGAAGACTCAGCAAAAGTGATTCATGATTTTTGCACCCAAGAAGGATTGACCGTCGATTTCATTATTAACAATGCCGGTTTTGGTACGGTAGGCAAGCTACTTGATTCCGATTTGGACCAACATTTGACCATGATCAAGGTGAACATGGTGGCACCATACACCCTCATCAGATTGTTTTTGCCTACTTTGGAAAAGTTGGACGGTGCTGGCATCCTGAACGTTTCAAGTCAAGCAGGGCTCCTTCCCGTGCCATACAAAGGCACTTATTCGGCGACAAAGGCATTCATGTATTACATTTCGTTGGCTTTGGCCTACGAGCAAAAAGAAAGCAAAGTCCACATCGGGTGTCTTTTACCCAACGGCGTGCCTACCAATCCAGCTGTTCAGAAGCGAATCCAATCCTTGGGTTTCGTGGGCCGTCTCGTGACCATGGATCCCCACGCGGTAGCCGAATATGCCATGAAGTCCATGCGTAAAAAGAAGCGCATCATCATCCCAGGATGGGTCAACAGGGTCGCAAATGCGGTTTCTTTGGTCACACCGCTTTCGTTCAACATGCACGTCGCAGCAACTCAGGTTAAAAAGAATCTGAAGAACGCGCAGTAATGCCGCCTGTGTTCATATCCTTCCAGCCAATACGAATCCTATTTTGTAATGGCGCTTGTCGCCCGTCGATGGTTGCGTAGCCTCGAACAAAACCACATAAACGCCAACATCGGCTTTGGCCCCGGAGACATTGATTCCATCCCAAGTAAATGCCCCCCGATCAGTACCAATCAACGTATTTTCCTGAAGGCGAATCACCTCCCTGCCTTGGTTGTCAAAAATCGTGAGCCTTACATTCCAACCACTTGTCTCAAATTGATAATTGATGGAGATCACGTCGTCTTGTCCATCCTGATCCGGTGAAAATGTCTCCGGAAAAATCCAAACATCCGTCTGATTGCCCCCATCCAATACTTGTGAATTCTTGTATCCTGGCGTGGCATAACGAACGTTGCTTGCTGCAGAATGCCAATTGTCAGGGTCTTGTGTGGGCCCTGCAAATCGATGCCTCTCCAATGAAACACCCTCCTTGTCATCCAAATTGGGGAAATGCCAATCATCCAGATAGTCAAGTCGGTCTAGGACTGAGCCACTATCCGTGAAAACAACGCAGGAACCCGCATCGTCGTCAAAGGAAGGGAAAGCACTCATTTCCAAAATGTTCTCCGGAAACAATGGGAAATAGGTGTCCAGTTGGAACTGCCTATCTGGGGTGATTGCAAGGTAGCTTTGGGGGAGCAACAACCTGGAAATCGTACTGATGGGATCATCGTTGAAAATGGAGTCGGTCCCTTCCACAATTTCGCCTAGATTCAGGGTGGCGATGTCGATGATTTTGTCGCTTACATTGTAAAGCTCCACAAAATCGGCACCGCCGGTGTAAGGATTGAACAGGATTTCATTGATGACGATGTCTCCCATTTCGGGTTGGACTGGAATACCAAAACAGATGCTGTTGGAGACCAAAATGGAATTCCCGGGACAGTCCGTAGGTCCTGAAACCGTCACGCAATAAATCCGGTTGGTGTCCAATGGCTGTGGCAAAGTGAGGTCAACAGCAAATGGAATGGCCCCAACCGGTGTTGCAGTAATTGGATTTCCAATTCCATTGTCGATGGTATAAAAAGACGGATTTGACAAGCTTGGAGCATCCATGAGCTCGTCGAAGTAAACCCTCAACAAAGCAGGATTCGACAAAATAGCGCCAATCACTCGAGGAGCCGTGGTGTCTTGAAAGACGTTGGCAACCGAATTGGGTTGACCGGGTGTTGCTCCATTGGGATGATTGCTAGCCACCCAATTTTCACCATTGAAGCAGGAATAAGAAGCATCCAATCTCTCCAAGCTCCAACCTCCATCCTGTTTGATTTCATCCCGGTACCAAGCATCTGAATAATAAACCCAATCAATGAGATTGCCGTTCGCATCGTAAATCTCCAAACTGTCTCCCGAATTGTTGAGACCCGGCATCCCAGCCACTACCACCACGGGACCGAAGGCTTCCAAATCCGTTGCATTGCCGGAAGTACAAAGAATCACATGGGCTCCGGGCAACAAATTGTATCCGCCCAACACCCCTTGATCCCGCCTGTCGGTCAAAACCCAATTGTTGAGATCGACCACGGTAGTTCCCGTATTCACCAACTCTATCCATTCCCCCTCAGGCAAAGAGCCAACCACTGGGCTTTCGTCAGCGAAAATCTCGTTGATGACCACTTGGAATGGAAGGGATGCCCCACCCTGAACAAAGTCACCCGATAATGTCCCCGCCAAATTGCCAATACAGTCTGTCAAACCCGACAAAGACAAGGTATAAACCGTTCCGGTGTCGATGGGATTGACGAATACCAAATCCACACAACTGCGGTCTGCGGACGGCAATGCAGAGATGGGACCTCCGAGGCCATTGTTGACGGAATAATTGGCCAAAAATCCGAGTGACCCCACATCCATGGCTTCAGAAAAGCATACTTGAATGGAAAACCTATTCAAAATCGAAATCTCTGCCAAAGAGGGCCCCGTTGTATCTTGGGAGACATTGAACACACTGTTGATTGTACCGGGCGTTCCCCCATCAGGATCGTTGGATGCTATCCAATTTCCATTGATGGAACAAAAATCTTCCGGATTGATGAGCTCTAAGGTCCAACCACCGTCGTCCTTGAAGCTATCTTGATACCATGACAACGAATAGGCAACCGAATCTACCTTTGTTCCATTCAAGTCTTTGAGGGTCAATTGGTCTCCACTATTGTTGAGGCTCGGCCACACTGTCATTCCCAACGCAGGCAATCCCCTGAAAAAAGCAGTATCGGCAATGGGGCAAAGCACGACGAAAGCTCCCGGTGCCAAAACAAAATCACCCACGGTCGCTCCTGTGCCGGCATCGGAAAGGGTCCACCCACCCAGATTGTAATAGGTGTTGCTGCGGTTGTACAATTCCACAAATTCGACGGGCGGCATGTTGGTCAGTGCAGAATCCGGGTCGGCGTAAATCTCATTGATGACCACCTCCTTTGGAAAGGCAGGACCGCTCTGAAGGAAGATTTCTGAGTCGGTGGTGGCATTCCCTTTGCAGTCAGAAACACCATTGACCGTGAGGGTGTACAGGGTCCCATTCAAAAAGCTCGATGGGAAGGTCAAGGTCACACACGCTCCCAAAGCCCCCACGGGAACCGCCGAGATGGGATTGCCGATTCCATTGTTCACGCTGAAAAAGGATGCGTTTGTCAATGTCCCGGCGTCCATGGTCTCATTGAAACAGATTTCCAACACGTTGGGACCTTGGACAGCCAAGGAAAGAATCGACGGAGGAGTGAGGTCAGGGCTATTGTTCAAAACACTGTTAACAGTACCGGGCGTACCGCCATCAACATCGTTCGAGGCTATCCAATTACCAGTCAACGAGCAAGTATCGCCTGGATTGATGAGTTCCAACGACCATCCCCCATTGTCCTTGATGGGGTCTTGATACCACGCAATGGAATAGGACACGGTGTCCACCAAATTCCCACTTGCATCCCGCAATCCAAGTTCATCCCCGGCGTTGTTGAGGGAGGGCAGGGCCACAACCGGCAACAAATTCAATCCACTGAACCACGCCGTATCGGCAACTTTGCAAATCAGGACATAATCTCCGGGGAAGAACAACTTGTTGGGCAGGTTCACGCTTGTGGAAGGATCAGCAAAAGTCCAACCCGAAAGGTTGAATATGCTCGAGGACCGGTTGTACAATTCCACATACTCCACGGGCGGCATGTTGGTGAGCGCAGAGTCGGGATCAGGGAAAATCTCATTGAACACGACTGCTTTAAGGAATGCTGGTCCCGTTTGGATGAAATTCAAGGAGGATGGAGCAGTGTTTCCTTGACAATCCTCAAGCCCGGTAGCAGTGAGAGTGAATAACACCCCCGATGTGATGGATGCACCGAATGTCAAAGTGACGCAGGCCGGAGAAGTCTGAACCACTGAAATGGGGCTACCCAAACCATTGTTGGCGATGTAATTGTTTGAATTGGTGGCAAACAAAGCGTCCACATCTTCCGAAAAACAGACATCCAATGTACTGCTGCCCGTTACCAAAACGCTCACAATGGAAGGTGCCGTAGTATCGCCACTTGCAGAAAAAACACTGTTTTGAAGTCCCGGAGTCCCTCCACATGCACCATTGCTTGCAATCCAATTGAACGAGCCAGGACAAGTATCACCCGGATTGATCAATTCCAAAGACCATCCACCATCATCCTTTACCGGGTCCCGATACCAAGAAGGAAGGTAAGAAACGCTGTCAATCAAGGTGAAATTACTGCTGCGGATGCCAACCGGATCCCCAGTGGTATTGAAGTTCGGAAAGCCCAGAACTTGCAATTTCAAGGGTGCATTTGAAAATCCAGAGGTGTCCAAAGCTAACAAGACGTAATCCCCAGCATTCACCACGAAGGTTGAATTGGTCAGGGTCACGTAGGCTGCTCCATCCGAAACGGCCCATCCTTGAAGGTTGATGGCTGCACCGCTGCGGTTGTGCAACTCCAAATAGTCCACCGCCGGTAGGCAAATCGGAGCTGGAGAATTGTCGGCCATGATTTCGTTGATGACAACGGATTTGTAATTGCCTGGTGTCAGGGGTGCGTAGGTAAAATTGGCCGTGCCGCTGGTCGACATGACGTTTCCGCTGAGGTCACCAATGGATGAAGCTGCAACGGTTTGTACTACAAAGGGAGTGAAGGGCGTGCCGAAAGTGAGCCAAACGCGTGCGCTGTCTGGACCTTGGATTTGGGCTGAAATTGGGTTATTGGTGCCATTGAGCAGGTAATTGGTCGTGTTTTGCCCCGTTGACACACTGATTTTTTCGTCGAATGTAAGTTCCGCAACCGTGCTGCTCAAGGCTGTAGCACCTAAAAGAAGGGGTGGCGTGACATCACCTGTCCCGGTTACTTCCACGGAATCGAAAAAACACCAAGTGTTGCGGGTGCTTGTAAAGGTTGTGAGGACGCCGAAATAGTTCGATGTGGTGCTGAGCGTATGGTTGATGCTACCTTCCAATGCGTAGGCGGTGCCAGTACCGGTCATGTCGGTGTAGAGTTCCCAGAATCCACCGGCGGTGCGCGTTACTTTTACCTTGAATATGGGATTGGTGATGTTCAACCGGCCATCCAATCCGTCTATGATTTCCGTCTTCGTACCGGCATTGCAGTAATACAGCGAAATCTCGTCTGTGGTATTCCCGCATCGCACCAAATAACCCGTGGCCGGTCCTTCGAGGTTGGACAAATCCGATGTCAGGAAAATTTCGACGAAATTGGTGGAAGAAGGGTTGGCGGTGAGTTCAACATTGAATTCCCAAGTGGCATTGTTGATGGCGACAGAGGGGGTTGACAAATGGGATGTTGCCGCCACAGCAGGGGCATTGAGGTGCAATCTACCCCCCAATATCTCCCATTCAGGGGCATCGCCCGACCAAACAGGATTGGCTGTGAAATCTCCATCCGAGAAATCGTCCAATACCTGAGCCTTTAGCAACCCGAAGCCCACCGTGAAAATCAACAAAAGGATTGACCTCAAACGCTGCATTATTCCGTAATTTTGGCTTTCAATTTACGCATTCTGAAGGCAATTCTAAACTAAATAAAGGCGAAATGAAGGTTGCGGTTGTAGGTGCCACAGGCTTGGTTGGACGTGAGATGTTAACGGTCCTTCAAGAAACCAAGTTTCCCGTGTCGGAATTGATTCCGGTGGCCTCCGAAAAATCAGTTGGCACCACCGTGGAATTCGGCGGAAAACCCTGGAAAGTGGTCAGCATGAAGCAGGCCGTGGACCAAAAACCAGATATCGCATTGTTTTCGGCAGGTGGGAGCACCTCATTGGCGCACGCCCCAGAATTTGCCGAAACAGGTTGCGTGGTCATCGACAACAGCTCAGCTTGGCGAATGGACCCCAACGTGCCCTTGGTGGTACCGGAAGTGAACGCAGGGGAAATTGGAAATTCAAAGCTGATTGCAAACCCCAATTGTTCCACGATTCAAATGGTAGTCGTTTTGGCTCCACTCAATGCCCGCTATGGAATCAAAAGGCTGGTCATTTCCACCTACCAAAGCGTGACGGGGACCGGAAAAAATGCGGTTGAGCAGTTGATGAGTGAGCGAAGGGGCGTTGCGCCCGTGATGGTTTACCCCCACACCATTGACCTGAATTGCATCCCACAATGTGACGTTTTCCTCCCCAATGACTACACCAAGGAGGAAATGAAACTTGTGAACGAAACCCACAAGATCCTTCAGTCACCCGAAATCGGTATCACTGCCACCACGGTGCGCGTCCCTGTCATCGGAGGGCATTCTGAGGCAATCAACGTGGAATTCCATCAGGAATTTGATTTGGAAGAGCTGAAATCCATTTTGACCAAAAGCCCCGGGGTGATCGTCATGGACGACCCTTCCCGCAACCACTACCCTACCCCAAAATTCGCTCAAGGCAAAAATGAGGTGTTCGTGGGCCGCATCAGACGGGATGAAAGCCAACCCAAGTCTTTGAATCTCTGGATTGTTGCCGACAACCTTCGCAAAGGTGCAGCCACCAACGCCGTCCAGATTGCTTTTGAGGTACTCCGTAACCGCAGTCTGAGCTGATGGATGAATTGCCTGAATTCACCCAGTCGCAACTCGCCCAACGGAATGGACAAGACCGGCCGGATATCTGGGTCGCCTACCAAGGCATCATCTACGACGTGACCGAAAGCAGGATGTGGCGGAACGGGCGCCATTACCAACATTGGGCGGGACAAGACTTGACAGCCGAACTCAAGGACGCCCCACACACGGAAAGGGTTTTCGCCAAATTCAAACCCATCGGCAAATTGGCCGTAAAATGACCATTCATTTTTGGTTTTAGACCTAAAAAGACTCCCATCCGATAACTTGCAACTTCCAAAAACCAACCCATGCAACCACTAGAAGATAGCCTCAAATTTCAAACCTGGAAAAATTCAATCGAGTCAAATGGTATCGAGCTCCATGGCTACGAGGAACTTCAAACGGTGAGAAAACCCAAAGGGGATGTCCTTTTCAGCCTTCTCAAAATCAAGGCCAACGCGCCGGAAGGGAATCCTGTTTTACCCATCGTGATGTTGAGGGGTGCTTTCGTGACCATCCTCACAGCACTGATCGACCAAGAAACCGGCGAGGAATTTCACCTCCTTGTGCGCCAACGTCGTGTCGCAAACGGAGCCCTGTTCTATGAGCACCCCGCCGGGATGTGCGATGGCTTTGCAGACCCGTATGAAATCGCCTTGATCGAAGTGGAAGAAGAAACAGGACTGAAAATTTCAAGGGATCAGCTCAACTTGTTGGTTCCGGAGCCGATTTACTCCTCACCAGGCTTGTTGGACGAGGGCGGCTGGTTTTTCAGTTGCAGGTTGCCGATGCCGCGGACTGAAATCGATGCGCTCCATTTGGCCTCAAACGGGCAGCCCGGGGAGGGAGAGTTCATCCACACGTATGTGGCCCAACCCCATGAAGTACCATCATTGGTTCGAAATGCAAGCGGGCTTCTGTTGCACTTTCTTTACCAACAGTACCTCCGAAAAGGTCACTGATCCTCCAATCCTGGCGCTGACAACCTTTCTTGCCGCATGAAATCATACAGGGTACTGCGGCGAAGTTGGAAATAGGCAAGCCAATACTGTCTCAAAGCCAGGATATAGCTTTGCCTGGCTGAGCTTTGCTCGGTTTGGGCAATTTGAAGGTTCGTGATGTCGATTTTACCGATCAAATACCGGTTTTTGGCGACCTCATACCGTCTTTGTGCAATCGTATCCGCCTTCGCCGCCAACTTCAATTGGGATTGCATCTGCTGAAAATCCATCACTTGGAATCGGATATCGCGTTCCAAACGCCGCTTTTCCAATTTGATTTGTTCCTGAACACGGATTTGTTCCACTTTGGCACTTTCGATTTGAGCGTGTGCCCTGCCCCACTGCAGGATGGGCACTCCTACCCCAAATGTGGCCATTTGCTGTTCCAAGGGCTGGCTGTAGGCTTCCGTGACGGTATTTCCACTTTGATTCAACCCGAAGGTGGCACTGAGGTTGGCACTGAAACGATTTTCACGCTGGGTCCGTGTCAAATTCGCATTTGCTTCCGCCTCCCTGACTTGATAATCAACATAATCACTCCGGTTGAGGGAGGCTTGAGCCAAGGCGAAAAGCGGGTCTACCTCCATCCAAGGAAGGTCGGGCGGCGGAAGGATTTGAAGTTCGGTGGTATCGGGGAGCCCCAATGAAATGCGCAGATTGGTCTCTGCTTTTAGCAAATCGGTCTCAGCCTGTTTCACTTGGGCTTGAACATTCAAAAATGCCAATTCGGTCTGTAACAAATCGTTTTCAGCAATCCTGCCGACATTGAAGCGGCCCTTGGAAATCATGTAAATCGAATCGTTCACGGCCAAATTGCGTCGGGTGTTTTCCAAGGTCATTTGGGCCAAATAAACATCGAAAAACTGACCTGATATGGTGATTGCGATGTCTTCCAACTCCTCCAAATATGACTTCTCGGCGATTTGATAGCGCAATGGTTGGATCTTTTTTCCCCATCTGAGCTCATTGAAGCGAAACAAGGGTTGCTGGAGGCCAATGAGCACCGGTCTGGATTGGTATTGGGAGTAGCCATTCCCCCCGAAAACATCCAATCGATTCAGTCCGGACTGAAGGAAAATCGTCCCCCCTGTGGGTACAATCTGTTGGGACAATGAAAGGCTGGCGCTGGAAAATGCTTGGTTCTGAGGGGCAAAAACCAAAGTTCCATCGGGTTGTGTGATTTGGCTGATGCTCCTGACCAAACCCGGACCGTTCACGTCCAATTGAAGCTGGGGAAGCAATCCAGCACGAAAGGCTTTGTAGGACCAATAAACGGATTCCAAACGCTTGCGAGCAATCGTTGCTTCAGGACTGAGCGACTGGGCGGCTTGGATGCAATTCTCCAAACTCAGGGTTCGTGAGGCAGAAAAACCCGATTGTCCGTTCAACATGGCTGGAACGAGCAGGACAAAGCCCATCGCAAAGCGGATGATTCTATTCATATCGAAGGGATATCACGGGGTCTTGGCGGGCTGCTTTCCGCGCTGGAAATGATCCGAACAAGATGCCGACAAATACGGACACGAAAAACGCGATGAAGATGGAAAATCCTGTGACGATGGCCTTCACCCCCGATAGTTTTTCGATGCCAAAACTCAATCCGAAACCGACCATGACACCTAAAATTCCACCCGCAAGGCTCAATGCAACTGCTTCACCCAAAAATTGAATCATGATGTCCCGTTTGGTAGCTCCCAAAGACAACCGTACACCGATTTCCTTGGTGCGCTCCATCACGCTTGCCAACATGATGTTCATGATTCCGATGCCCCCAATCAACAAAGACAAAGCAGCAATTGAAATCAAGACCATGTTGTATATGTCGGTGGCGGCCTGTTTTTGGGCGAGGATTTCTTCTGGAATCTTGACCTCCGCGTCGATTACATCGTTGTGGCGCCTGAAAAGAAGCCTCCTCACCACCTCGGCGGTGGAAAAAATATCGGCACCTTCTTCCAAACTCACCACCAACCTGTCGATTTGATGATAATTGAGGGGCTTGGATTTGTCTTCATCCCTGTCCATGCGGGAGGCAGCCTGTTCCAAATCCGCCGAGGTGACCCTTTGACGATCTTGGTAGCGCAACAAGGCCGTTTCTAAAGGAACATAGATGTCCATGTCCAAATCACGAATGCCCAATTCATCGCGACTGGCTTGGGAAACGAAGCGGGGCTGCGCCACTCCAATCACGGTCAACCAGTTTTTTCCCGCCTTGATGGACTTACCGATTGGATTTTCTTGAGCAAAAAACTTGGTCTTGATTCCATGCCCAATCACGCAAACAGCCGCAGCTCCTTCCGATTGGGAAGTCGTGAAAAGCAATCCTTTGTCCAATTTGAAGGTAGGCTGTTCAAAAAAAGCGTTTTGGACACCAATGACTTTGCCGCTTCGTTTTTTGCCACCGTACATCACGTTCACATCCAAGACCAGCTCCGGACTTACCGATTTCACGCCTGGGACTACCTGTTGGATGGCCCTGACATCGGCCATGGAAAGGCCCGGCGAAAATCTCGAGGCCGCATTGTCCTCCTTTTCTTCATCCTCCTGAACCTCTGCTTCGGATTGTTGGATGATGGGCTCGATGATGAGGTTATCCGAACCCAGCATGCGCATTTGCTCAACGATTGCTGCTTGCCCCCCTTGCCCGATTGCCATCATGGCAATCACCGCCCCCACCCCGAACACAATTCCCAAAGACGTCAAAAGGCTTCTCAGCGGACGTTGGGCAATGCTGTCCACCGCCATCCGAATGTTGTATGTCCACTTTTGCATCATTGCATCAAGGCTTCAGCATGATGAGCTCCGCATCCTCCGCTCCATCAGGCTTGCTGAGGTACAACTCTTCCTCCAAGGTCAGACCAGCTTTCACCACCACATGGTTGTCATTTTCCAAGCCCAATTCGACCTGCTTGCGCTTGATGCCCGAACCATCCTTGATGTAAACAAAAGTGAGCCCTTGGTCATCGGAATGTACAGTTTCCAGGGGGATGAACATGGCGTTTTCGATGGTTTCCACCATGATTTCATTGCTCGTGGTCATGGCAGGCCTCAGAGTGCTGTCGCTTTCCAAGACTTTGATCACCACTTCAAAAACTTTGGATTCCGAACTGGGGTGTTGCTCGCCAATGTTGGCCACGGATGTGATTTCTCCCGTGAGTTTCTTGTCTGAATCAGCATCCAACTTGATTTTGACCTTTTGCCCGACCCGGATTTTCTTGATGTCGACTTCATTCACATGGGTCACGCTCTGCATCTTGCTGAGGTCAGGCAAAGTGGCCACCCGCATATCCCAGGCATTGATGGTGCTGCCTACAATCCTCTTTTTGCCATCCCATTCCCTCGCATAAATCACCATTCCGGGTTCGGTTGCCGTGATGGTAAATTGCCCCATCACCTGCAGGATGTCATTGTAATTTTGCTTTTCCTTGTTCAATTCAGCCTCCGCCTCACGCATTTTGGCTTCGGCTTGCTTCACCTTGGTGCTGTAGTTGATTTTGGCTTGGTCGTAAGCACGAACAGCTTTGTCGGCTTCGATTTCAGCCTGGCGTCGGGTGGACGGAGCCTCGTAAACGCTTTCATCCTTTTCCAACTTTCGCTGCTCCATGGCATAACGCAAATTGACGAGCTCATCGCGTGCCTGTGCCAAGGTCAGCGTGCAGTCCAACCTGACACCCGTGTATTGGCTGGTGAATTTCTGCAAGTTCATCTCTACCTCTTTGAGCTTGCTCAACAATTCGGCTTTGTCCAACTGGGCCACCACGTCACCCGGTTTCACCACTGTCCCCTCCGCAACCAAATCCGTGATTTTCAACTGAAACAACCCCGCTTTGCGAATTCCGGTAGGGCCTTCGATATCGATGGAGTTTTGTGCATTCAATTCTCCTGTGGCAACGACTGAAACCACAAATGGCCCTTTCTGCGGTTTCACGGTAAGGGGAGCGGAGTCTGTGGAATCCTTGCAACCCGAGATAAAAATCAATACTGATGACAACACGCCAATCAGCCATGGAAGAAAGAAAACGAATCGTTTTGGATGCATGGATTGGGAATCAAATTGGAGAATAACTTCCTTTTGGGAAAGGATGGCAAAATGCCCTCTTCGAATTATTTACGCGGCAAAAAAATCTCCGCCAACATACACCTCACGCTTCCACCACCGATTTTCTCAATGGTTGGGATGGCGGCATGGACAGGTGAAGCCCACAATTCAATGAGGTCAAGTTGTGAGTCCGAAAGACTCTGGTAAGCTCCGGTGGACATGGCCAACAAATTTTCCCTTCCATGGATTTCCAACAAATTGCCTGCAAATTGCCCCAACTGATCGGGCCTTAATTTCACGATACGGCGCCCACCACCCGCCAAAGAGGTCATGACGCGTTCGCGTTCTTGTGCATCCGGGATGGCAAAATCAGACAAAACGGCAAATCTGGTTCCGATACACAACAAAACGTTCGTATGATACACCGCCTTACCAGAGGAATCAACTGCATCAAAAACCACGACACGGTAGTCCAGCATGCGAGCCAACTCCTTCAAGACTTTTTCGTCGGTACGTGGAGATCGACAGGCATAAATCACACCATTGATTCGATCCAATACCATGGAGCCTGTGCCTTCCAAAAACCGGTTCTCTTGTTCATAACGGGACAAATCAACCACCTTGCGGACCTGATAATAGCGCTCCAGCTCGTCCAAAATATCCCTTCTGCGCTCTGCCCGCCTGGATTCGGCCATCATGGGATACAAAACCACCGAACCGTCTTCATGGGTGCTGATCCAATTGTTCGGGAAAACCGCGTCGGGCTTCAGTTGATTCAAAGTATCGTCCACAATATGCAGCCGTACACCATTGGCCCTCAGCATGGAAACCACCGAGTTGAACTCCTCCAAAGCGTTTTGTTGGATGTCCAAATTGTCGATGGAGGAGGTTTGTTGGAACACGTTGCTCTCTGCTGTTTCCGGGTTAGAACCGAAGGCAGCAGGACGAACCATGAGGATGGAATTGGTGGACTGCATCATGACGCAATATTACCAAATTGAACGGGGCATTCCAATGAGAAGGATGCAGGCTGTCAATCCGTTTGAAGTATTTTCAAGCTACCGTCAAGACCTTCCAAGCGAAGACATCAGGGGCCTTCACATGCGCTCCGGCACCGGAACACCCAACAAGGCCAATCCCTGCTTGATTGTCTCACCGACGGCTTTGTGCAAGGCCAAACGGGTATTTTTGGCTACTGGATCCGAAATGTCCCGAATCACGATGGCATTGTTGACCGAATTGTACAACTGCGCCAACCCATACAAGTAGGCACAAAGCAAATTGGGCCTGTATTGCTCCACCACCCGAAGGATCATGCCGTTCAGGTCACTCATCATCACAAGCAATTCGGCTTCACGCGGATCGGAAAGAAGTGACCAATCCACCGGACCTTCGGTATCGTAGCCCTGTTTGCGGCAGAGACTTTGAATCCGGGCGTAGGTATATTGTTGATAGGCACCGGTGTCACCGTCCAAACTGATCCATTCATCGAGCACGAAAGTGATGATTTTGGCAGGATCGATGCGCACCATTCCGTATTTGATGGCTCCCTTGGTGACAGTATCAGCAATTTTCAGGGCTTCGTCGTCCGACATCTCCCCTTTGTCCACCTGTGGTTTCAGGTGGCTGGCCAAAATTTTGCTTTGCATGGCTTGGATCAATTCCTGAATGGGTGGTGCATTGCCCAAACGGGATGAGAAGGTGCCCTCCTTGCCTTTCACATGCTCATACGCCAAATGGTGGCAGTTTTTAGCCTGCTCGAAGCCCAACAATTCCAAGACCTTGAACACCTGTTCAAAATGGTGGGACTGACGGTTGTCAACGATGTAAATACTTTTCTCAATGTGGTGGTCCACAAACTTCCTGCGGGCCAATTCGACGTCTTTGGTCATGTACAACCCGGTTCCGTCACGCTTCAACAGCATGGCAAACCCTAAGCCGTACTCACTGAGATCCATTCCGATAGCCCCTTGGCTCTCAATCAGCTTGCCCTCATTGAATAATTGTTTGGCGTAGGCAATCGAATCCGCATCTACATCGCTCTCCCAGTACCAAACGTCAAAATCGATATCAGCCCAAGCATATACGGCCTCCATCAACTCCACCGACCATTGGCGGGTTTCCAACCACAATTCGTAGAACGGTCCCTTTCCGGCCTCCAATTGCTTAAGAATTTCGGTGATTCTGGCTTTCGCCTCTGCATCACGGCCTTCCTCCTCCAGCTTTTTCAACAATTTGGAAGAAGCCACATACATGGTTCCCAACCAAGCCCCACGGTCACTTTCCGGCACAGGATTGGTGTTGACGTCCTTCAAATACCACAAACATTTGGCCACGTGGGTGCCCACATCCCCAGGAAAAGTGGTGCTGACAATGTCAAATCCCGCCCTTCGGAAGCATTTGATCAGCGAATCGCCCAACGCCATGTTCCGCATGTGTCCCACATGGATTTCTTTGTGGGTATTGGGTTGGGAATATTCCACCATGGTGCGGGGGTTGCCTTCGCTCAGGTTCCTTTTGAACATGGAACCATCCAATACGGCCTCAGCGACCTCTTTGCCCAACGCACCCAAATTGAAAAAGAAATTCAGGTAGGGGCCTGCAGGCCTGACCTCTGCAATCAAGTCATCTGGAGCCATTTTGCCAGCGATTTGACCAGAAATCATAGGCGGAGCCACCCGCATAGCCTTGGCGTATTTGAAGCAAGGGAAGGCCAAGTGTCCCATTTCGGGACTCGGGGTGGCACCCAAGGAATGAACCAAATCTGAAGTGGACTCCTCAATACCCAACTCTTTCAAGGCTACCTGAAGGCGTTGCGCCAATCCGAGCCTCAAGGGTTCGTGCAGAATTTCCATTTATGCTTGATTTTGGCGCTCGGTCTGAATGGTAGCAACCGCTGCATCCAGGATTTCAAAGGCGATTTCAGCCGTCCTGTTGCCTTGCATGTCCAAGGTAGGATTCACCTCAGCGATTTCGAGGCAGCAAATGCGGGGATCTTGTAGGAGCTCCAACAAGAGGTCACGGCTTTCACCTGGGGTAAGTCCACCGATGCAGGGCGTTCCAGTGCCGGAAACGAAACTGCTGTCCATTGCATCCACATCCAAAGAAAGGAATATGCTGTCGCAATCCTTCAGGTGTTGGAGGATTTTTTCAGCGACCCTGTAGGTGCCTTTTTCCCGAATGGAACTAACCGGAATGTGTTTGATCTCACGTTCGCGTATGATTTCCCATTCTTCCCGCTCCATGTCACGCACACCGACCAATACCAAATCCTCAGGACGAATGAAGGCCTCCTCACCGCCCAATTTCTTGATTTGCTCCCACGCTGTGATGGTTTCTTTGGATAGATCACGACGGCGGCATGCATAGTTGTCCTCCCTCAATGCGATGCAAAGGGGCATTCCGTGCATGTTGCCGGAAGGCGTGGTGTAAGGTGAATGCAAATCACCATGAGCGTCGATCCAAATCACCCCCAACCGCTTGTCGGGATGGGCTGCTTTGAGCCCTTTGATGGTGGCGGCTGCGGTACCATGGGCACCGGCAATCACAATTGGAAACTTTCTGTTTTCGCGTACCACACGGGATATTTCAGGTACGATGCTGTGAAAAACCTCCATGAGGCTTTCGATGCGCTTGGCCCATTCATGCTTGACAGGCTTTCCCAAGGCTTCATTCGCGTCGGGTAGTTCGATGTAGTCGTGACGGTCAAACAGGTCGCTTCCCGCATTCAGGGCCGCAATGTACATTGCGTCCGGCCCTAAACTCGCCCCTCTTGTACCTGCTGAGATCTCCGACCGAATCTCCACAAAAACGATTTCCATAAGTTGCTCTTCCTTCGGCATTGATCGCAGCGAAGATACACATTGCGCCACCACAAAGCCAAATTAGCACCTGCGAACACTGACAAATGTGGGTAAAATGGAATTGGCGCCCGACGGATTCAAAACATAGGAAAACGGCCTATCTTGCAGTTGATGCAGATTCCACAGCTCACATTCCTGCGCTTTGTTGCTGCCTTTTGGGTGGTGGTACTGCATTTTGGTCGACAAGCATGGCCGATGCATACCGAGACATTGGCTCCCCTGGCCGCGCAAGGCGCTTTGGGGGTGAGTTTCTTTTTCACGCTTTCGGGGTTTCTGTTGGCATGGGTGTATGGTAGGCATCTACCCTTGGACTGTAAAGCCTATTTGAGGGCCAGATTTGCGCGGGTCGTTCCCTTGTATTGGATTTCCCTCGGGTTTGGTATTTTGGTTTGGGGAATGTTGGACAACAAATGGCCCAGCCTATTTTATGGCGCCTTGCAGTTTACGGGCCTTTATGCCTGGTGGCCGGATTATAGCCTCACCATCAACTTTCCCGCGTGGTCGGTTTCGGTTGAATTATTCCTCTATGCCACCTTGCCATTTTTGTTACCATGGATGCTAAAACAAAACATCGCTAGGCTGCTCATGGTGGCTTTTGTCTTGTGGCTTGGGACAGCATTGGCATTTTCTCTCCTCCAAGGAAAAACGAATGTATGGTTCAACGACCCATTCGACCTTTTCTTGTTGAGATTTCCTCTGTGGCACCTGAATACCTTTTTCATTGGGCTTGTGGGCGGACTGTTGTTCCATCGGAATGCAGGCATCCTCCGGTTCAAGCCTTGGCTACCTCTTGCGGTCAGTGGCTTCGGAGTGGCCGTGGTTTTACTCACCTGTTATTTGCCCAACCCGTTCATTGGCATCGCACACAATGGATTGCTCGCTCCATTCTTTTTGATGGTGATTGTAGGAGTTGCCTCGGACAAGGGATGGCTGACCAATTTCCTGTCCCGAAAACCGATGGTCTTTCTGGGAGAAATAAGTTTCGCCCTGTACATTTTCCAAGCACCGGTCCAGCAAGTCTTCATTGAATTTTGGCTTCCAGAAGGCGCCAAAACTCTCAACGCCGAGGGATTTGCGGTCTACACCCTCTGCCTACTCATATTTTCTGCCCTGATGTACCGACTGGTTGAAACCCCCTTGAGGTATACGCTGCGCGGGAAATCAGCTCCGAAGAATGTTGCGCTCGCTACCGAACCGCTTGAAGCTCAACAAAACCGCAACGACGGCAACACCCAACAATGAAAGCATCAAAAGGCCAAACAATAGAGGGTCCAAAGTGCCTGCAATCAAGTCTTTGGTGGCCAGAACTACATTCAATACCGGAATCAATGCTGTGACCCAATTCAATTCGATGCCTGGCATCATGCCCACAATTGCAGGTGTGATGACAACGAAATTCAACGGTGTCAAAATGCTTTGGGCCTCCTTGAATGATTTGGCGTAAACCGTGGCAGGGATGGTGAGGCCGGCGAAGGCCGTGACCAATGGCAACAACATCAGAAGGAAGGTCACCACAAATCCGGGGGAGAGAATCCCCAAGACGACTTCCATCATGGGAGCAGGCAAAGTATCACCCAATTTCATTCCGACAAACAATCCCAAAAAAGCCAAAATGGCCGTGGTGAATCCGGAACAAATCACGACCAACATTTTGCCCGCCAAAAGCTGCCACCTTGGGACTGGAGTTGCCAACAAGGTTTCAATGGTACCTCGCTCCTTTTCACCAGTGAACAAATCAATGGCCGGGAACATGCATCCCATGTAGCAGAAAGCAATGAAAATATAGGGCAAAAAGCCCCCAGCCATTTTCCCGATTGTTTCCTGCATGCTGGAGGTATTGACCTGAACAACTTTCAAAGGCTCAACAAAAGAAGGTGAAAGCTTCAACGAGTCTAGCCGTTCTCCCATCATAACTTTCGACAGCAAGTCGATTTTCAATTTGCCCCTTTCGAAAACCAATTCCTCGGTCACGTCATACCAAACCCTCACGTCTGTGCTGCTCGAGAAATCCATTTGATGCCCGATTTTGCCTCCGGCGGCCAAAGCCAAGTCAAAACTATCTGCACGAACGCCTGCACGAAAGCCCGAGGTGTCCGGAAACACAATGACCTTCATGCTTGTATCCGCTTGGAACAAGTTCAGCATCCGATCATCCTCTCCTTGGTCCAAATAAGCCACCTTGAGGCGTCTTCCCACCTCACCCTCCATGGCAGATTTTTGCACGGCGTTGGTAATCATGAAGATGGCAGGAAAAACCAGCGTGGGTATCACAACCATAACCATCAAGGTCCGTCGGTCGCGCAATGTGTAGCGCATTTCTTTTTTGAATACAATCCAAAGGTGTCTCATGATGCCTCTGCCTCCCTGATAAGCCTGATGAAGTCTTTGGTGATACTGACGGATTGCATTTGACTTCGGAATCCGTCCATAGTGTCATGGAAAATCAACTTGCCACGGTGGATGATGGCCAAGTCGTCTGCCAACAAATCAACCTCACTCATGATGTGCGACGAGAATAACACCGTCTTTCCTTGTGCCTTGCAATCCATGACCAATTGGATGATGTTTTCGGCCGTAATGACATCCAACCCAGAAGTTGGCTCATCAAATACCACGACCTGTGGGTCATGAATCATGGTTCTCACGATGCTGACCTTTTGTTTCATGCCCGTGCTGAGTTGTCCGATTCGTTTCCCAGCAAACTCCTCCATTCCCAACATCCCGAAAAGTTTGTCCCTACGTTCTTTGTAGAGGTTTGAGGGCACATCGAACAAATCCGCGAAATATTTGATGGATTCCTCTGCTGTAAGCCTGTCGTACAATCCCGTGCTTCCTGTCAGAAAACCCATGCACCTACGGGCTTGGGCTGAGTGGGTTGCCACATCATGGCCTTGTATTTTGACAATTCCCGAACTCGGCTTCAAAATAGAAGCGATGATGCGAAGCGTTGTGGTCTTTCCGGCACCATTGGGGCCAAGGAGGGCAAAAACCCTACCCGGCTCACATTTGAAAGAGACATCGTCTACAGCGAATGCTTCGGACGCTCCGGATCCCCTTTCTTTTTGCTCCTTTTTGCTGAGAACAAATTTCTTGGTTAGGTGTTGAACTTCTATCATGGGCTTCAGATTCCAATCCAGGATTTGCGAAGTGCGAGTTGGTCATTGGTGGCCGAAGGATTCACGCTCAAAACATTGGTTCCTTTTTGCCTTGTAGCAACGGCCTTGGCCTTCAATTTAAGGATTTTGAAACTTCCTCCATCAGGCCTGGCCACTTCAACAACAATTTTGTCACCCTCTTTTCTTTTGGCACGAAATTGAGCCACTACATCCTCGAAGTTTTCTTGGGTCACAGCCATTCCGTCCCAAGTCACCAACTCATCCCCTTCTTGGATTTTCAGTTTGTCGCCGAAAGCATTCATCATGCGTGTGCTGCTCACATACAAGCGTTTGGTTTCGGGGTTAAATTGAGTGGCAAAACGACCAGTGGTCAACACTTCACGGTTAACAGCAGCTTCGTAGAGAATTCCGACTTTGGCAAAAATTTGGTCATAAGGAATCGGCTTGCCATCCTCGACATAGTCCCGGAAAAAAGTCCTGATCCTGGGATCGGTAAGCTTGGCAATCACATCAAACAACTCCTCATCCTTGAACGGATTTTTCTTGCCATAATTCTGCGCCAACATCTTCATCAAATCTTGAATCCCGGTCTTTCCTCCGGAATATTCCCGCAACAAAATGTCGACGCAAAGACCAATCAATGCTCCTTTTTGGTATACGTTCATGTACTGGGATTTGTAGCGGTCCAGACATCCCGCACTCATGACCGTGAAAGGAACAGTATCATTCATGAACCCGGAAAACATCAGTTTTTGTTGAAGGGTCGCAAAGTATTCACCCATAGAAATCAAGCCATGTTTGATCTGCATGTGTGAGGCGCTGTACTCCGTAACACCTTCATACAACCACAAGTGCTTGGACATTTTAGGCTCAACATAATCGAAATAATGGATCTCCTCAGAATGGATGCTCAGAGGCGTGACGATGTGGAAAAACTCATGTGCGGCAACGTCCCTCATTTGCTCTGCTGAAGATGCTTCATCAGCCTCGGGCATGAAATAAAATGAACTGTAGGAGTGCTCCAAAGCCCCCATCCCTCCTGATCCGCCTGTTCCCGGTGTCAAGTATATGATGAAAGCATATTTTTCAACGGGAAGTGTCCCACCCAAATAATCCTTCTGTGCGTTCAGGATTTCAGCAAGGGAAGCCATGATCGCTTTTGAGCTAACCCTTTTGTTGGGTGAGTAAACACTGACCAAAACACGTGCATTCCCCACGGTTTGCCATGCCGTATCGGGGAGGCAATACATCATGGGAGAATCGGCAAGGTGGTGATAGCTGTCAAGTCGATAGGTATCCATATTACCTTCGGTCGCAAAGGTCTTGAGAGCCGTGGAGCCATAAAATCCATCAGGAAACATGACTTTGACCTCACAGGGTACATCACGGAAGGGAGGGAAATACCCAAACAAACCAAAGGGATTCAAAACGAAGTTCCTCCCCGATTCGAAATTGGTGCCGGCAGGCTCAAAAATCTTGTTTCCGAGCTCGGTGTCCCATGTGTCATTGACCCAATAGGTGAGCTGGGCCAATTCGTTTGCACGCTCGATTTTCCAACGATTGACATCTATTTTGGTCACAGGCAAAGAAGCCCCATTCGCATCCAATGCCTTGAAATCCATAGCAAACCGCCCGAAATCAGAAATGCTGTAGGTACCCGGCACAACCTTGGGCATGTGGTATTCAATCGTTTCCGCGGATACCTTAGGCACCCTTACCTTCACCTGAAGGCGATCATCTTCCAGTCCCCTCAAATCCACCTCGTAAACGACCTCCGTGGCCGCTGAAGAGAAGGAATGGGTGAGAAGGAAACAAATGAATGAAATGGCTTTGAATGCCTTGAGAATGTTTGGATTCATGAATCGACGTTTTTTGGTCACGCAAAACTACACATTATCGGTTTCAGAGGTCAAAACTATGTCCTATGGTCCTTGGCTGAGGCCAAATTCAGGGCCGTTCGGTTTGAAGGCCGGAAACCATCCCGTACATTTGCAGCATTCAAACGCATCCGATTCATTCTCATGAAAAAACAACACATTCTCATCCTGTTCGCCCTGATGGCCTTTTTGGTGCAATCCTGCAACAAAGGAGGTACCGAAAGCGGCAATGGCGAAAAAGTCACCCTCCAACTGAATTTGAAACAAGGTGATGTTTTCAAACTCATGACCAGCACCCGTCAATCCATCAAGCAATCCGTGATGGGAATGGCTACCACCATCCAACAAAACAACGACATGTACCTCAAACAAGAGGTTACCAAAGTGAACGAAAAAGGGGATGCCACCCTCCAGGTCACTTACGAACGTATCGTTTCTTCTACCGAAAATGCCATGACCGGCAAAATGACCTTCGATTCCGATAAGGACACGGTAGGCGATGGGGAAATGGCAGCCGCCTACAAACCCCTGATTGGGGCCTCTTTCAGCTATACCCTCGACAAACAAGGCAAAGTTTTGGCAGTGGAAGGGATGGATGAACTTATGGATAAAGTACTCGCCGGCGCCGGGGACGAACTGCAAAGCCAAACCATGAAAAAAACGTTCGAGCAAATGTTCGGCGAAGAGTCCATGACCTCCATGATGCAAGGGATGAACGCCATCTACCCGACCACACAAATCGGTGTCGGTGACACATGGGGAGCCGAAAACACCCTCGGAGGAGGAATGGGAATGGTCCTCAAGAACACCTTCAAGCTCGAAAACATCGAAGCCGACAAATCTGTGGTGAGCATGACCGGCGAAATCAGCACGGATGCCAGCAGTGGAATCGAAATCTCAGGAATCTCCGTGAGCTACTCCCTCGAGGGCAATTCCGAAGGTACGATGGAAATCGACCGCAAATCTGGGATGGTCCTGAACTCCAAGACAACCCAAAAAATCAAGGGCTCGGTCAAAACAATGGGAATGAATGTCCCCATGGAAATCGACCAGACCGTTGAGGTAAAGCCCTACTGAGCTAGTGATGATTTAAGGAAGGGAGGGTGCCATGCCCTCCCTTTTCTGTTTAATGGAACCCGGTCAGCACAAACCCCATGTCGATTGAGTTTTCAACCTTGGAACAACGTAGCCTTGCGGAAGTTTCCCATGCCTTCAACATGGCATTCTCTGGGTATTTCATGGAGGCAACAATCAACGAACATGAGCTGTCCCGCAAAATCAAAATGGAAGACCTTAGATTGGACCTATCCCCGGCCTGCTTGAAGGAAGGTCGCATCATAGGATTAATGTTGAACGGACTCCGGGTACAGGATGGCTGCAAAATCCTAAACAACTGCGGAACAGCCGTGGTGCCAGATGAAAGAGGACGTGGAATTGCTCCCGAAATGTTCGCCCAACTGCTGCCTACCCTTCGATCAGAATCAATCGCGAAATGCCAATTGCAGGTACTGGACATCAATCACCCCGCGATTCGCTGCTATTCAAAGTTGGGCTTTAAGAAAAACAGATTCCTGGAATCTTTTGAAGGCAGGTTGGACGGCAAAATCCTTCAGCCTGATTATTTGTTTTGCAAATTGCAAATAAATAGGTCTATACGTGACCTCAAATCTTGGTGGGACTTCAATCCGACATGGCAAAATCAAACAGAATCCATCTTGAATTCAGCAAACGATTTTGATGGAATCGAATTACAAGTGAATGGCGAGAGCCTTGCTTATGGCATCTGGGCCAAAGGTTCGGGAAGACTGATTCAAATTGCCGTCAAACCATCCCACCAGCGCGCAGGTTTAGGCAAAACGTTGATGCATGCCATCCAAGCAAGAATTCCGCACCCGTTGATGGCCCTGGATGTGGAAAGAAATCTGGACAATCCTTCCACCTTTTTCGAGCAAATTGGCATGAGAAAAATTTTCGGACAATGGGAAATGAAATTGAACTTGGCTCAGGCTCCAGGTTAAATCAGCCAGGCGGACTCCTTTCCGACACATTGAACATCAACGTTCGGTTCAGCGATTTGGATGCTATGGGCCATGTGAACAACGCCAGATACCTAACCTATTTCGAGGAGGGGCGCGCGGCTTGGTTTCACCGCTTTGCAGACTTACCAACCGATTCCTTCGATTATCCCGTCATTGTGGCTAGAATTGAAATCGACTATTTGGAGCCTATTTCGTTGGGTTGTGAATTGAAAGTCGAAACCACTTGCGTTCGCCTAGGTACAAAAAGCCTTGATTTTCACGGCAGCATCTCCATTTGTGGAGAGCCAGACAGACTGGCATCGCGGTACAAGGCCGTAATGGTTTGGTATGACTATGGACTTGGACAGTCCGTACCCATCCCTGAAAACATCAGAAGGCAATTTTCAAGCGAGCTTCAAAAGGGATGACTATTTTTTCCTGAAGGCATTTTCATACAAGGAAATCCAATCTTGGACACTCATTTTGGAGACCAATTCACCAATGAGCTCAAACGGGATTTGATCCGCCTTTTTGAAACGGATACAACTCTTCCCCATGTCAAGTTTGGAGCTTACCCGGGCAGAATAAGCTGTTTGAAACCACTCATATAGTGCAGGATCGGCATAAATCCCCATGTGGTAAAGGGCATAAAAGTTTTTTTGCGCAGCGATGCCCAAAAATGGCAACGGAGTCTTGGGGTCGCAATGGTAGCCGGATGGGTACAAGGAATGAGGGACAACAAATCCTATCATGCCATAATTCATTGCCTCCTCAAACCCGGGGGGAATATTGTCCGAAACTGTGCGGCGCAATTTCTCCATGACCAGTTTACGCTCTGGAGGGAGTTGGTCCAAATATTCATTGATACTCATTTCATGAAGGCATTAAACTGAATTGATGGCCTCAACGGCTGGCCGAAAATACCCAAAGTTCCATAGGCCAACCCCAAAAATCGACCAAATGTCTCGCCTCCATTTTGCCCGGATGCAAGCTCGGATCAATGTTCCTGCCGAAAATTTGATGCTCTTGCGTCAAAAACCTCACCAATTTCATTCTACGGTCAAACAACAAAAACTTTCCGTTCTGGGATTCAAATCCATCCGTTAACACCGGTCTGACACTGATGTATTTGGAAGGGTCCCGACTGGCCAGTGCTTCCAGTGTGGGTTTGTTTTGTTGGGCCCAATCGAGAATGCCTACCGATTTCGTGCTTGGAAATCCAGCTTGGCCATGTTTTTCTACCGGCAACAGGAAATGGTCCTCCGGGAGCAGGCCTCCTTCCAGCAAGACCTCATGCACCCGAAGGGTCATCCTTTTTGCATCAAACTCATTGGAGAAAGCCTTCAAATAGTTCAGTGTGTCGCGCAAAGCCGCCTTTTTGGGGTCATTGAGAGCATTTCCAGTTGGCCTTTCGTAGGCATATTGCAAACGCAGCAGTTGGCTGGATTCCCCCACAAGGATGGGTCCCCGAACCAAAAAAGGTGGAGAAGTATGGATGAGCTGACCGGATGCATCCCGAATTTGGACATCGGCGTATAAGGCTTCAACCGCCAACTCGCCGACATTTTTAACCTTCAATTCTGTGAAAATCTGCACCAAGATGTCCTCTTCTTTTCTCTGAAAAGAAAGCACTTCCAATTCCAAGGATTCCTTCCTTACTTTTTGGATGCCCTTGGATGACTCCAAAATTTGTCCGTAGGTCCACCCTTCCGGAATTCGGTCGCGGTAATTTCTGACGAAGGCCCTGATTTGCTCCCTGTCTCCCTTGGAAACACTTGTGTCAGCTGACAAACGCTCCAAGCTTTGCCTGTATTTGCCGTTGACAAAAACTGTGTCCAAGTAACCCCTTCCGGCATCGCTCGAGGTCGTCTCGCTGCCTCCACAGCCAGTGCACAAAAGGAATATTGTGATCAGAAAAGCTAAAGATGGCCTCATGGTAGATGGGGATTGATGCTTCCAATTTAGCAATCAAGACCTTAGACTCCAAAGACAGCTGAGAAACCTGACCCGTAATCGGCAGAGACAAAAAAGCCCCGACCTAGGCCGGGGCTCGAAGATTGCACTTCTCCTTGTTACCAAATATCAGCACGGGCGGAGTCAGGCCTCCACATGCCGTTTCCTTCCTTCACTCCGAATGCTTCATAAAATGCGGCATAGTTGCTGAGTGAGCCATGCACCCTGAACATACCCGGACTGTGGGGGTCGGTCTGAAGCATTTGACGCAGGTAATCATCGCGCATTTTGCCAGCCCAAATCTGACCATAGGCAATGAAGAAACGCTGTTCGGCGGTATATCCGTTTTCTTTTCCGGGAGCTTCCTTACCTGCCAAGCTACGTTTCCACGCATCATAACTCATTTGCAGACCGAAAATGTCAGCGATATTTTCACCCAAGGTGAGTTGTCCGTTCACATGGAGTCCATCCAACACTTTGTAGGCATCGTATTGCCTGCGAACAAGATCGGCGCGCTTTTCGAAGTTGGCACGGTCCTCGGCGGTCCACCACATGTTGAGGTTGCCATCTGCATCATACATGCTGCCTGCATCGTCGAAGGCGTGGATGAGCTCGTGGCCAATCACGGCGCCAAAGCCACCATAATTGAACTCCGAAGATGCTTTTTCATCGAAAAACGGTGGCTGCAAAATACCCGCAGGGAACACGATTTCGTTTTTGGTGGGGTTGTAATATGCATTCACGATTTGTGGTGACATGCCCCATTCCGTTTTGTCTACCGGCTTGCCAAGCTTGTCCAGACGGTATTGGAAATTGAATTCGTTGACGGCCAAGAAGTTTTTCACCACCGACTCTTTGGTGATGGTAAGACCCGAGTAATCGCGCCACTTGTCGGGATATCCAATTTTGGGCAGGATGGTTTCTACCTTTTGAATTGCCTTTTTACGAGTGGCCTCGCTCATCCACTCCAACTTTCCGAGGCGGACTTTCATGGTTTCGAGGATGTTGTCCACCATTTCGAGGGCGATTTCTTTGGCTTTGGGAGAGAAGTGCTTTTCCACATACTTCTGACCGATGGCCATGCCTAGCTGGTAATTCATGCCAGACACCACGCGTTTCCAACGGGGTTTGATTTCCTGCGCACCTCCCATCGTTTTGTCGTTGAATTCGAAATCGGCCATGACGGCTTCTTTGTGCAGGGTCACCGCCATGTCACGCATCACGGCAGCCCGCATGTAAGTTTTCCATTGGTCGAGCGAACGGCTTGCCACCATTTTTGAAAATGCCGTGAAAAAGCTGGTGGTGGCCACATTGATGCTGTCCACAGATTTCAAGCCGACTTTTTCCATGTACACCGGCCAAGGGAATCCCGCATTTTGTTTGGCAAAATCCGTCACAGCCATTTTGTGGTAGGTATTGTCAGGATTCCTCATGTCCACCATCGACATCGATGCGCCTGCCATTTCAGTTTCGAATGCCAAGATTCCTTGGGCGTTCTTTTTGGCAACGGATGCATCCTGACCACTGATTGTCAAGAGTTTCTCAAGGTACACCAAATAGGCTTCCCGAATCCTGACCGTAGCACTGTCTTTCTTGAAATAGTAATCCTTCTCGGGCAATCCCATACCACCTTGGTAAAAGCTCGGAATGTAGGCCTTGGAGTTCTTTTCATCCACATCGATCCACATGCTGAACCCGACACCCAACCCACATCTGTGGTATTTTGCCATCAGCGGAGCAAGGTCGGCGGTAGATTTGAGGGCTTCGATTTCGTCGATCATGGGCTGAACCGGTTTGATTCCCGCAGCCTCAATTGCTGCAGTGTCCATGGCTGCCCGGTAATAGTCAGCAATTTTCTGGTCGATGGAACCTGCCTCGCCACCCTTTTCGGCAACTTCTTCAATGAGAGTTCTGACATTTTTGTCGGTGGACTCACCCAACTGCGAAAAGACACCCCATCTGCTCTGATCGGCCGGAATTTCAGTGGTTTCCAGGTACTTGCCATTTGCGAAAACGAAAAAATCTTCGCGAGGCGAGGTCGCCGTATCCATCAGGCTGTAGTTGATGCCGTGCGGTCCGTCGTCCTTTTGATTCCCATTTGAACCTCCGCAACCTACCATCAACAGGGATGAGCCAAGCAGGGAGGCAAAAGCGTAACGATAAATCTGTTTCATCTTGTTCCGAAAATTGAAGGGGAAAGTTAGGAAAAACACCGCATTCAATGAGTGGAAGATTCTTTCAGGACCCGGAGAACTGCCCTCTGAATGGATAGCCAAAAAAATCATACTCATAACCTGCCACAGCGGGCTTTTGCACGGCGAATCCAAAACAATTAGATATATATTAATCAAAAAACGCGCAGATGATTCGGAGATTTTCCCCACCAAATGATTCAGTTCACAAACTGAAAAATGGCGAAAAGCTCAATAAGGCAACATTTTTACATCCTCCAACAACCAAGCCTCACCGATCAGAATGCAGACGATTTGCACTTGGGCATCCGCCGGGTAGTGATAGTGGTCTGCTGCAATATTCAGATTGAAAGTTGCGCGTTTTCCGTTTTCGATGATTTGAATGGTTTCGTGCAGTTCGACAGGAAATTCAAAGCGTTCGATGCCTACACCTGCCGTCGAACCGACCATACAGCAACCAAAATTCCAAGTCTCGCCGGATGACATGCCCTCTTCGGCCCTTTTTTGTACTTTGGCTTTGAATTGTGGAGACAAGACGGTCATATTGGCAATTCCCCTTTCATTCCATCCTTTGCATGCTTCCAAAGGAGGCAAGTAAGTCAACTCCTCACCCTCTTCGAGGGTTTCCTCGGCCCACAAAGAGTCTATTGCCACAAAATAAGGTTTTGCGGCACCTTCAAATTGAAACATCAGGTCGGTTGCTAGGTCCAAGATATCTGCTTTGGAAGACATATTTTTATTTACCGAGTTGATTGTATTGGATGAAGATTGCCCTTCAGCGTGGCATGCAACCAAGGTCATGCAAACCGCCCATGCAATAACCAACCCAAAGGCATTTTGAATTTTACTCTTCATATTCAGTCTTCCGCTTTGGCATGCCAGTCGCTTCGAAGTGCCATTGCTCCCGTGCAGTGTTACGAACCACACCGAATTCCCATGCAATGAAATCAATGATTGGGTCGTTCATGAAGCTGCCGAAAGCACCTTTTGAAAGGTCAATCGCATTTCCATCGATGTGGTTGCTCACTCCCACTGCATCCGGAGTCGGCCATCGTTTGACGTCTCCAGCCTCGTAGCCTTCAGCTGCCGCACTTGATTTGTTGGAGCGGTAGTTCTTGGTGTCGACGTATGCCTTGATTTTTTCAAAAGACTTAGTCTTGTCCATGGCACCCGACCCTTCGCTTCCGACTTGCTTTCCTGCCGAGTCCACAAAATGGGAAGATTTGGCCCAGCTATTGCCGTCTTTGTCCACCACGTTATCCCCGTTCCTGAAGGTTGCGTCATCGTTCATAGCCTTCAGTTTGGTCACGTAATGGTCTTTGTATCCCGATTTGTAAAGCAGATTGTGCTCCGTCGCCCAAAGGTGAGCTTTCGGTCGGTCACGGAGGCAGGACTGGGAGCCCGGTTTCTCAACGATATTGGAATACATACCCAAAGTGACCACAAACTTGTGAAAACGCTCGATTCGGGTTTTCAGAACGCTGCTGAAGGTAAAAGCGTCGTTACTCAGCTGAGCGTTAGCATAATCGATTTTGGCCTTTTTGCCGTTTTCATTGGATTGAATGACTTGCTGGAAAAAGCTTTCATTTCGGCTTGCTTTGCGTGCTATCTCAAGAAGGGCCTTTTGGTCATCTGTGATTTTAGTGCCCTCCTTCTCGTTTCTCTTTGCATACTTGGCATCGATTGCAGCGTAGTAAGCATCCTCATCGGCGAATTCAGATGTGCTTTTCCAACTGATTTCACCTTTTTGAGCTTCTTTTTTTCGGGTAAGGCCAAGGTCATTCTGTTTGGTACCATAAAGCTGATCAGCTGCAGCTACCGATTTGGCATAGGCAGATTTATCCTTCAGGGTACTGGCATCGAACGTCTCTGTGGCCTGGGTTTCACCATTCTCGGAATTGTTTCCCGTTGAATCAGAGCCATCAGCGTTATCAGGTTTCGGAGCGGGGGCGGGAACTGAAATATTCAAATACCCCAAAGCCTTGCTCAACTCATTATCTAACCAATTGTCGGAGAACTCACTCATGATATCCCCTACCACATCACGCCCAAATTTGGCCTTATAAGCGTCCTTGAATGCACCAATCAAGGCATTGTCCTTATTGAGTTTGGAGAGGTTTTGGTAGACTTTTTCTTCGTCGGTACCCATGCCTGTGTATCCACCGAACATGGCTTCGTAGACCTCCTGGGCGAGTTGGTCCATGTTCGGCCCACCATCGTTCTGGGGTGCTGAAGCATTGGCCTGAGAAGCAATTTTGACGTAGTTGGCACTTACCCACTGCCCATCACCGATCCGAATCCAACCGTTTTTTTCCTCAAAAATCGTAACCTTATCGCCGTTTTTCTTTGTACCTACCTTGGTTGATGAACCCGATGGGCCGGAGCGGACGTTCAATTCTTGGGCAGTGATGGTGCCTGTACGCTCCCCATCCGCCATTTGTGCGGTAGTTTTGGATGTATTGGCCGAAGCCGCGGTGCTGGCCTTCAGTTGAAAAGCTGGTGGCGCAAATGACTGGCCTTCTTGTTGAGAACTCTCATTTTGGTTTTGCAGCTGCGAAGGCTGCGACTTTTGGAGTTGGTCGCGGCTCATTGAATAAAAATTTGGCTTTAGACGAGATTTAGAAGCTTGTAAAATTCAAAAAATAAGGAGTAAAATCAAATCAGCCGAGAAAAGTCCACACATGTTAAAACAACAGAGGAGCCCATAACGGGCCCCTCCATTTTGGATATGAATTGACTAGGACTCTTTTGAGAATTACATTCCGAAGGCGTAGTAGTATTTGCCTGGGCGGTCAGGATAAACCCCTTCGAGCATCACGCCCCCTTTCTTTTTGGACAAGACCTCTACGACCTCGTTGGCACTGTGCACCGGCTGCCTGTCGAGTGAAGTAATGATGAATCCGGGTCGGATGTCGGTATATTGTTGGATTTTCCCTGACTTGACAGTCGCCACACGCACTCCTGATCGAAGATTCATTTTGCTCAGCTCTTCACTGCTCAAATCTTCCAATTCCACACCCAAAGACTCCAGTGGCATGGTCACGGTTTTTTGGACAGCGTCGGTGGTGCCTTTGCTGTTTCTGAGCTCAACCACGACAACCCTAACGTCTCCCTCTCTCAATACTTTGGTGGTGATTTTATCGCCGGGGCTGTGGCGAGCGATGTACTCTGTGAGTTCGGCTGAATTCCGCAGTTCCTTTCCATCGATTTCCGTGAGGATATCGCCTGGTTTGAGGCCTGCCAAGTCGGCTGAACCACCCGGGACAACGGAATTGATATAAACGCCTTGTGTACGGTCAACCCCTAATTTCTTGGCAACATCACCATTGAGTTCCGCCATCTCAACTCCCAAAAATGCGCGCTGAACGACCCCATGGTCCATGAGGTCTTGGATGACCTTCTTGACGATTTCCACCGGCACGGCAAATGCATATCCGGCATAAGACCCCGTATTGGAGGCGATGGCGGTGTTGATTCCGACCAGTTCTCCGTTTGCATTGACCAACGCCCCTCCGGAGTTGCCCGGATTGACTGCTGCATCGGTCTGGATGAAGGACTCTATGGCCATCCTGTCACGTAAAATGTGGATGTTCCGGGCTTTGGCACTCACGATTCCTGCAGTGACCGTGGAATTCAAATTGAAGGGGTTCCCCACTGCCAATACCCACTCACCGACCCGCAGCGCATCGCTGGACCCGAACGCGATGAAGGGCAAATCTTCGGCATCCACCTTCAACAGGGCTATGTCGGTCGATGGATCCGTCCCCACCACTTTGGCAGGATAAGTGCGGCCATCAAAAAGTGTAACCTCGACGTTTTCAGCACCATTGATGACGTGGTTGTTGGTGACGATGTAACCCTCCGGCGTGGTGATTACACCCGAACCGGTTGACTCCATGCTCCTTTGTTGCGGGGTACCGAAAAAGAAATCATCCCCGAACAAGTCTTGGAACGGGTTGCTGAAAAACGGGGAAGTGCGGGTTTGGACCAAATAATTGGATCGAACATGAACCACTGAAGGAGTGGATAACTCGGCTGCTGTAGTCAGGTCAGGCAGATTACCTGCGACACCACTTGCAAATTGCACGGGGGTCTGCCGCTCGAAAAATGCCTTGTTGCTGCTGGAAGCAACCGAATGGATCGCGAAATAGCCGCCGAGGGTCATAACACCACCCATGATTGCGGCAGGAATCATGTTGATTGTTTTTTGAATCCAGGTTTTCATGGTCTTTGAATTCTTAAACTGAATCGGGTTGTTCAAAATCAATTTGACAGTTTAATTCCATACGAAGAATCCTGCCAAACGGTTCCAAAACTTGCAAAAACAACATGTGTGCCAAACCGAATTTGACAAATGAGGTGAAATTTTAACACTGAAAACTTGTCAGTTGGATTGTCATTTTGACTTCCAAAATTCACCCAAGCGTGCAGTTGGTGGATGTTTTAGTTCGATTTGGCGTCATCATTTGGGCAGAATTCAAAAAAAGGGGCCGTGACTTGTAAAGTTTACAAGACTTCACGGTGGATAAACGCTATTGGGAGGTCGGAAATTCTTTTCTAACTAGGGGTAATTTCACTCAATAAAATTCAATGATATGTTGAGAAATGTACTTTTATGGATCTGTTTGCTTTTGCCGGTGGCGGGGCTGATGGGTCAAACAACCACCGTGGGTGGAGTCGTCAAGTCGTCTGACGGCGAAGCCCTTCCCGGTGTTTCGGTCTTTGAAAAAGGGACCACGAATGGCACTTTCACAAATATGGAAGGCCAATACCAACTGGTAGTCAAAAGCGGCAGCTCCATTGTTTTCCGAATGGAAGGCATGAAGACTCAAGAGCTCGTTTCAACCGGTTCCAATCTGGATGTAACCCTGGCTGAAGACAACGTAATGTTGGACGAGGTCATTATCACGGCCTTGGGCATCCCTGCCGAGGAACGCAAAGTGGGTTACAGCATCTCCAAGGTCGATGGCAACACCGTGCGGGGCTCGGGCGAAACCAACAGCATCGCAGGTTTGGCCGGCAAAGTGGCAGGTGTTCAAGTGACCAACAGTTCCGGTGCTCCCGGGTCGAGCGCATTCATACGAATTCGTGGTTCCCGATCATTGAATGGTGAAAACCAACCACTTTTGGTTGTTGATGGTGTACCCATGGACAACTCCATGAACGTCTCTGGCAATCCTGATGATGGCAATAACAACCTCCTTGAAGGTGTTGCCCAATCTAACCGGGGAATTGACATCAACCCTGATGACATCGAGAGTGTAACGGTCCTCAAAGGTCCAAACGCAGCTGCCCTTTATGGAATTTCAGCCGCGAATGGTGCCATCGTGATCACGACCAAACGTGGTAAAGTTTCAGGAGGCCGGACAGTTAATGTTCAGTATTCCGGTTCCCTTTCCTTGGACGAAGTGAACCGCCTTCCCGAGATGCAAAATCAATTCGGCCAAGGGTATTCAGGAGAATATTACGGTCCTGAAACCGGTTTGCCCTTCTCTTGGGGACCATCGGTCGACACCATGGCTTTCGATGGAGATGGCACCTACTTGTTCGACCGGAATGGTCATTTGGTCAGTGAAAACGACCCAACAGCTGTTTCTTCATTTTCTCCTTACGACAACGTCAAGAGCTTTTTCCAAACGGGAAGCACTTGGAATCATAACATTGCCCTGTCTGGTGGAAACGCTGCAGCAACCTACAGGCTCTCCGTGGGACAAACTTCCCAAAACGGCATCATCCCAAATAGCACCTTCGACCGCTCAAGCGTTCGTTTCAACAGCGATGCCACACTGAGCAAAAAACTCCGCTCTAGTGTGTCCCTCAATTACACCAAATCGGGAGGTACCAGGGTTCAGCAGGGCTCAAATACTTCCGGCCTCATGTTGGGATTGCTCCGTACCCCTGTGACCTTCGACAATTCCAACGGAAGCGACGACCCGGTTAATGATCCTTCTTCCTACATCCTTCCCGATGGCACGCAGCGCAATTTCAGGGGTGGTCGCGGCTATGACAACCCGTATTGGGCTGTGAACAAAACTCCATTCACCGACGATGTGAACAGGTTTTTCGGGGCCGCCTCAGTGAGCTACGATGCTTTGGATTGGCTGAACATCAGCTACCGTTTGGGCACCGATGCATATACGGACGATAGGACTCAGATTTTTGACATCAACTCGCGCACGGCTCCAGCAGGGCGTATTTACCGCATGACCCACATCCGTCGTCATATCAACAGCGACCTTTTCGTCACTGCAAAACATGACTTCAGTGATGATTTCGGTGGCTCATTGTTGTTGGGGCATAACGCATACTCCTCCACCTATTCGAGGATGTATACCCAAGGTGATGGATTCATCATGCCCAACTTTTACAACATGGCCAATGCGACTTCTGTCCTTTCCCGCCAATACAACGAAAGCTACCGGAAGGCTGCCTTTTTCGCAAATGCCAAATTGTACTACAAAAATTGGCTTTTTGTGGACCTAACAGCCAGGAACGAATGGAGCTCGACCCTCCCAGAAGGTAACAACAGCTTCTTGTATCCTTCAGCTAGCGTCGGCTACGTGTTCACTGAAATGCTCGGAATGTCTGAGAACAATATTCTCTCCTTTGGCAAATTGCGCGTGAGCTATGCGCAAGTCGGTCAGGACGCACCAGTGTATGCCTTGGGCAATTATTTCTCCTCAAGCTTTGCAGGCGATGGATGGACCAATGGCATCTCTTTTCCCATCAATGGAGTTGCAGGATTCACCAGCAGCGACCAATTGGGCAACCCAAACCTGAAGCCTGAAAAAACCAATTCTTTTGAGGTGGGTGCAGACCTTCGCTTCCTTGGAGGAAAAATCAATTTGGACGCTTCTTATTACAGCACGGCCTCCATTGACCAAATCCTTCCCGTTCCGATTGCAGCAACCTCAGGTTACCTCACCTACATCATGAATGCCGGTAAAGTGACCAACAAGGGTGTAGAAATGGTGATTGATGCCACTCCGGTCAAGACCAAAAATTTCCGTTGGGATGTCACGCTGAATTACACCCGCAACCGCAACATGGTGGTGGAATTGGCTGATGGAATCGAGTCCCTTTTCTTGGGTGGCTTCGAAGGCTCCAGCGTGCGCAACGTGGCCGGCATGCCCTACGGAACCCTCTTCGGTCTGACTTGGCTTCGTGACGATGCCGGCAATGTCGTGATCGAAAACGACCCCAACAGCGCCAATTACGGTTTCCCAATCGCGTCCCTTACAGAGGATGTTATCGGCAATCCTAATCCGGACTTCATGGCTGGCCTTCGCAATACGCTTTCTTGGAAGGGCTTATCGTTCTCATTCTTGTTCGACTACCGCAAAGGCGGAGACATTTGGAACGGAACCCAAGGAGCCCTTACCTTCTTCGGCACCAGCGCCAACACTGCAGATCGCGGAACCACCAAAGTATTTGAAGGCGTGGGCGGCACGGTGGATGCTGATGGCAACTTGATTTCTTCCGGCGCGGCAAACAACGTGGAAGTTGTCGTGGACGAAAACTGGTACACCGGAGATGGCGGCGGATTCGGCAACGTGTCCGAACACTTCATCCAGGACGGATCGTTCTTGAAACTTCGTGACATCAGCTTGAACTACGAAGTGCCCTCCAAGGTACTTTCTAAGACTCCCATTTCCAATGTGTCGGTAGGCTTCAGCGCACGTAACTTCCTGCTTTGGACACCCTACCAAGGGATCGATCCAGAAACCAACTTGATGGGGGCTTCAAATGCTCAGGGTCTTGATTACTTCAACATGCCAAGCACCCGCTCCTACATTTTCAGCCTCAACCTCGGATTTTAACCTTTTCAGGAAAATCATATGAAAAAGATATTCATTCAAGCAATCGTACTGGGTGGCCTCGCCCTCAGTGGCACTGGTTGCGAAAAATACTTTGACGGGGTAAATGACAACCCAAACGATATCACTTCGGCCGAGCCCAACCTGTTGGTTCCTGCTGTGGAGGCCCACATCGCCTATGGGCTTCAGGGTGATATTTCAAGACTGACCTCCATGCTCATGCAGCAATGTACAGGCACGGACAGGCAATGGTTAACCTATCAAGTCTACAACATCAGCGAGACTGACACGGACAATTTCTGGCGATTCAACCTGTATGGCGGTCCCATGCAAGACCTCCATATCTTGATGAAAAACGCCAATGCCGCCGGATATGGACACTACGAAGGAATCGGAAAAGTTTTGATGGCCTACTGCCTCATGAATGCGACCGATTTGTTCGGCGACATTCCTTACTCCCAAGCCTTCGAAGGAGCCGACAACACTGCTCCTACCTACGACTCCCAGGAAACAATTTATGGGGACATACAGACGCTATTGTCTGATGCCAAAACTTTGTTTTCAGGGGATGGTGGCGCAGTACTTCCCGGCGCAGAAGATTTGATTTATGGAGGTGATGTGTCAAAATGGACTGCCCTGGCCGATTTGCTGAGCGCAAGGGGCCACCTTCACCTTGCTAAATTGGATGCCTCCCATTACAATGATGTTTTGTCGATTTTGGACGCGGGTGGATTCACAAGCAGTGCCGATGATGCCGTTTATCGGTTTGGCAGCACTGAAACTTCCGCAGGTCCATGGTACCAGTTCAACGACCAACGTGGAGACATCTCGTTCACGGGATGGATGCTTGACACTATGCTGGTGATGGCCGACCCGCGCCTTGACCAATGGGTTGACACAAGCGGCGGCGGCGCAGCGATGGGTCCATATTTCGGATCCTCAGATGCTCCATATGAGTATGGCTCCTATGTGGAGCAAAAATTCATGGAAGCAGAAGCAGCTTTTGGAACAGGAGACGCTGCCCGCGCAGCCAATGCCCACAACGCAGCTGTCATGGCTTCTTTGGCAAAATTGGGCGTTGCCGGTGTGAATCCTGCATTTGAATC